>Ga0074195_1000145_pt1 | contig 167332 bp, 171 predicted proteins | sample EPASupsiteHSE623_FD_64525 | JGI IMG/M metagenome (GOLD analysis project Ga0074195, IMG submission 64525) | Bioremediated contaminated groundwater from EPA Superfund site, New Mexico - Sample HSE6-23 | ecosystem: Environmental > Aquatic > Deep subsurface > Groundwater > Contaminated ... | reverse complement strand
CTCAGTCCCAGTGTGGCTGATCATCCTCTCAGACCAGCTCCCCGTCATAGCCTTGGTAAGCTTTTACCTTACCAACAAGCTGATAGGCCAAAGGCTCATCCTCAAGTGATAGCTAGTATAAATACAAGCCACCTTTTACCACACAACTTGTGTTGTGTGGTCTTACCCGGTATTAGCCCCACTTTCGCAGGGTTATCCCGATCTCGGGGGTAGATTACCTATGTATTACTCACCCGTCTGCCGCTCTACTCGCCCCCGAGGGGACTTTCGCGCTCGACTTGCATGTGTTAGGCACGCCGCCAGCGTTCGTTCTGAGCCAGGATCAAACTCTCAAAACAAACCGAAAAATCTTGTTCAAAATCTATTGAACGAGGACCTACTATCTTGTTTTCAAAGAACAGCCAACCTTAAAGCAGTGCATATTATACTTTTTTTTCAGCCATTGTCAAGGGATATAATAAAAATCTTTTTTGGAAGCCTTTATACCGATGCTATATGATAAGTGACTTGCCGCCTTTGTTCTGACTGTTTTATAAAGATCATGTAACCTTGAAGCAGTCCTAATTATACTTATTTTTCCACCAATGTCAAGGCATATAAATAAAAATATTTTAATAATAAAATATGTCTTTATATTCGGACAATTATAGCTTATTTTTATGACTCCGCAACCTTGATTTGCAAGGTTATAATATATATTCTCACGGTGATTTCTGCTTGTTCCCACTGAAATTCTCTCTTTTTGCATTACCATTAGTTGTGCCTCAGATAGAATTTCAGATCCTTCAGAATGCCTTTCTTTACTTTCTTTTCAATCTTCTCCAATATGTCTATTTTCATATATCGCAACTGCGTCAGCCAGAGAGGGTCGTCTACTTCTACAAAAAGCGTGCCATTCCCTATCCTTGCAGGTTTTGTATGTCGTGCTGTCCTCTCTCCCACTATATCATCCCAGAGGTAGAAGATTTTGTGAGCATCTATATCCCCTTTGATATTATATTCCCTCAAAACACGGTCAAGCGTTGTTCTTATCGAAGTAAAGGCCATGTTCTACACTCGTTGCACTTCGTGGTCTTGCAAAAAAGGCTTGTATTTGCGAAGGGCTGAAAAATCAGATTGCAGTAATCCATAATAGGTAATCTTCATTATCCTTCAATTCTTGGAAAAATAGGTTTAATTTTATCTATATATGAAATATCTTCGGAAAAGTAAAAAACTTTCTCAAGTTCAAATGAAGCTTTCTCTATTTTTCTGCCAATGCCAAGAACATCCCATATAATTTGAGATTTACTCGGCATAAAAGGGTAAAGAAGCATTGCTGCAATCCTCAATCCGTTCCATATGTTATACAAAACCGTTTTAATCCTCGCATCTCCCTCTTTGGAAAGCTTCCACGGGGCTTCTGAATCAATATATTTATTCAAAATAGACATTATCTCAAAAACATCCTGGAGCGCCTTATGAAAGGCCAAATTTTCCATATCTTTGCAATATTCTACTACCAGCCGTTCAATATTCTCCTCAACATATTCATCCATACCGCCTTTTTTCTCCGGCCTCTCAATCTTCCCCTTTAAAAACTTCCCTATCATGGTAACGCTTCTGCTTGTGAGATTTCCGAAATCATTGGCAAGATCTCCGTTTATCCTGTGGATAAGTGCGCTTTTAGAAAAATCACCGTCAAGACCGAAGGGTACTTCTCTGAACATAAAAAACCTGAATTCGTCCACCCCGTAAGTCTTTACAATCTCATGGGGGTCTACAACATTTCCAAGCGATTTGGACATCTTCTGCCCTTCTATCGTCCACCAACCATGTGCAAATACCCTTTTCGGCGGCTCAATATTTACGGACATTAAAAAACTCGGCCAATATACTGCGTGAAACCGTAGAATGTCTTTTCCCATGAGGTGGATGTCGCACGGCCAGAATTTGTTAAAAGTATCCATATCGTCAGGATAACCTATTCCGGTTATATAATTGGCAAGAGCATCAAACCAAACGTAGACAATGTGCCTGGGGTCCGTGGGTACGGGAATGCCCCAGTTGAAGCTTGTCCTGCTTATGCTCAAGTCCCGTAAACCACCCTTGACAAAGCTTGCAACCTCATTGCGCCTCACTTCGGGCATGACAAAATCCTTATGCGATTCCATAAGCGCAAGTAACCTTTCTCCATACTTCGACAACCTGAAAAAATAGCTCTCTTCTTTCAACCTTTCAGGCTGCCTCAGACAATCAGGGCATTTTCCATCCTTTAACTGCAATTCCGTAAAATAACTCTCGCATGGTACACAATACCAGTCCTCGTACTCTCCGAGATATATGTCTCCACTCTCATAAGCCTTTTCGAATATCTGTCGTACAACCTTTCTATGTCTCTCCTCGGTAGTCCTGATAAAGCCTGTGTTGGTAATATTGAGGGTTTCCCATAGATCGGTAAACCTGGATACCATCTTGTCGGCAAGTTCTTTAGGGTGAATTCCTTGTTGCTCTGCTGCCTTTTCTACTTTCTGCCCATGTTCGTCCGTACCGGTAAGAAAAAAAACGTCATACCCGCATATCCTTTTATAACGGGCTATAATATCGGCAGCTATTGTTGTGTATGCATGACCGATGTGGGGAACGTCATTGATGTAATAGATCGGCGTTGTTACATAATAATGCTTATTCATGTACATACTCCATAATGCTTATTTTATACGCTTATTTTTTTATTTGTTATGCCTGGCAGAAGGTCTTTAGTCCCTTCGCATGCATCGTACATATCTTATCCAATATTATTGCTTCTTAATATCGCTCAGAGATACAGAAACCTCCTTGCCGTCATTAAGCTCAACAGTCATTGTGGAAGATAGTGTATTATGCTTTACAACCTTCCCTTCCCCTTGCTGGAGAGTCACTTTTTTTCCAACCTTCGGAAAATCCTTCTTGCAATTCATATACATATCGAATTCATAAGCAAGACAGCACATAAGCCTCCCGCATATTCCCGAAATTTTCGCAGGGTTTAATGCAAGGCTCTGTTCTTTTACCATTTTAATGGAAACTATTGAAAAGGCATTCAAAAATCTCCTGCAACAACACACGTTTCCGCAATTGCCGAGACCTCCGACTATCTTTGCTTCGTCTCTCACACCAACCTGTCTTAACTCTATCCGTATCTTGAATTCTTTCGCAAGCTCCTTCACTAATTCCCTGAAATCTACTCTGCTTTCAGAGACAAAATAGTACAGGAGTTTTGTGCCACCGAACAGATATTCCGCGTATAACAACTTCATCGGCAGATTCATTTCTAATATTTTCTTTTTACAATAACTAAAGGCGTATGCTTCTTTTTCCTTCAAAGAGAAATGTTCCACAACCTCATTTTCGGTCGCTTTTCTGGTCGCCTTCTTAAGGCCTTCTTTAGTCGTCTCCTGCGGTTCAGATACAACCATGCCCAAGCAGAGACCTTTATCAATCTCACTAATAATATAATCCCCAGCCTTCACATCTTCAGGCACTTCCATTTCAATTACACTTGTTAATATATCAACTTTTATATAACAACTCTTCATTTCTGCTCCATTATATCCAGCAACATCGTTTCAATAGCAAGAAGTTTGTTTATATTATACCTCAACATGCCAAAAGTTTCCTGAATTCTTCCGATCGAAACTTCAATCCATTTTGTATTCACAGATTCAGTTTTGAGAAGCTCCAGCATATCCCTGTTGATCATCATAGATGTCTCCCGATACTCGCTCATAACAGACATGTCTCTGAAAAGGGAAAGCAGGAATGACAAAAACATTGTCAACTCTCTATGGCTTCTCGCTATCCTTTCTGACATTAAGGTCACATGTATAAAACTCCTGTCTTTTCCCATAATTAGCTCCGCAAGCTTACGCCTCAAAATAAGGTGATCTTGCTCCATCCAGAAAAATCCGCAGCCGATACTTCCTTGTGAAATATGAGACAACAACTCGGCATTCCTTTCATCCATATTTGCATTATCTATATAGTACTGTTGCAAAAGCTCTTTTGAGAGCGGACTGAAACCGACTCTTGCACAGCGAGACCGTATAGTCAATGGGACATCCCTTTCAGAAGATGTAATAAGAAAAAAAATGTTAAAAAGGGGAGGTTCTTCAAGGGTCTTAAGAAGGGCGTTTACAGCCTCATGAGTCATTGTATCAGCCCTGTCAATCAGGATTATCCTTCTATCGCCCTCGTAAGGATACTCATAGACCTCTCTGCCGATAGTCCTCGATTGGTCAATACCTATGGGATCTTCGTTTTCGATAATTAAGACATCAGGATGTATACCGCGCTCGATCTTGATGCAGTGACGGCATATACCACAGTTATTATGTTCTTCACATAGAATATGCTTTGCAAATTCTTTTGCTGTCTTTTTTTTCCCTATGCCTTCCTGGCCGGTAAATAAAAAAGCATGGGGCAACCTCTCCCTTTTCAGGACAGACAAGAACATCTGTTTCTGCTTCTCGTGACCAATAATCTCATTAAATCCCATAACTTTTTAAAAGTTTTTCTACTTTATCCCTTATCTTTTTTTGCACCTCTTCAACTTCCTCGTTGCCGTTAACTACAAAAAATCTCTTGGGGTCTTCCATTGATAGCTTGATATATGCTGCTTTAACTTTATTATGAAAAGAAAGCTCTTCATTTTCAAATCTGTCCATCAAAAAATCACGTTCCACCTTTCTCTTAAATCCTTCCTCTACACTACAATCAAGAAGTATCGTAAGGTTCGGCTGTATATCTTTTGTGGCAAACCTGTTAAGAGTCAGTATAATCCCCTGGTCTATACCTCTTCCATACCCTTGATATGCATAAGTTGCATCTGTGAACCTGTCACATATAACGATCTTCCCTTCCTGGAGTGCCGGACCGATCACTTCCTCCACATGCTGTGCTCTCATGGCCATAAGCAAAAAAAGTTCTGAAAGCGGAAATACATGTATATCGGGCTGCAGGAGAGATTTTCTTAAAGCCTCTCCAAAGACAGTTCCACCGGGTTCCCGTGTTTTTACCGATTCATACCCTTTATCTACAAGATACTCATATAGAATATCTACCTGGGTAGTCTTGCCGCTACCCTCTACCCCTTCAAATGTTATAAACATATGTTAGACCTTTGCTTAAACCGCTTAAACGGTTTAAACTGTTTAAGCGGTTCATTTTACTCTTTCTATATATTGACCGCTTCTCGTATCTATCTTGACAACGTCGCCTTCATCCACAAAAAGCGGGACCTGGATTGTATAGCCTGTCTCAAGTAACGCCGGCTTTGTTGCATTCTGCGCAGTGTCGCCTTTAGCCCCAGGTTCTGTACTGGTTATTAAGAGGCTCACAAAGTTTTGAATCTCCACACCGATTGTTCTGCCTTGATATATCAGGACTTCAATGACTAGTCCCTCCTTGAGATAATTCTTTGCATCACCAAGTTGTTCCTCATCGATAAACAACTGATCATATGTATTCGTATCCATAAAATAATAATTATCACCCTCTTTATAGAGGAACTGCATATCCTTTTCTTCCAGTTCAGGTAACTCAACCTTATCTCCGGAGCGAAAAGTCCTGTCAAGAACATTTCCGCTGATAAGGCTTTTTATTCGTGTTCTGACAAAAGCGCCTCCCTTGCCGGGCTTAACATGCTGAAATTCAACTATAACAAATGGCTCATTCTCCATGAGAATTCTTAAACCTTTTCTGAACTCTGCCGTTGAAACTAACATCCTGTCCTCCTGTTAATACAGTGAATAGTCGTTAGTGAAAAATATTCACTATTAACTGCCTTTCTCGCTATTCACTGTTCACTATGCACTGATTTGTAACATTTCCTTTCTGATATGCGTGAGCACTTTAGCGCCGCTGTCTGTAATGAGGAGCATATCTTCCAGTCTGACACCTCCAAGCGCAGGCAAATAAATACCGGGTTCAATTGTAATCACCATATTTTCTTCCAGTATCCCCTTCCCTGTACTATTGATGGAAGGAGCTTCATGAACAGCCACCCCAACGCCATGTCCTGTACCATGCCCAAAAAATTTCCCATATCCTGCATCATCTATAAAACCTCTGACAATCATATCCAGATCCTTTATTGACATTCCGGCCTTAGCCTTTTCCAAGGCAAGTTTACGAGCATCATTCACTATTTTGAAAATATCTTTAATTTTTCCATTAACTTCCCCTACCAATATTGTACAGGTCTCATCACTGCAATAGCCGTTTACACGTGAGCCAAAATCTATGATGACCGTTTCCCCCTCTTTTATTTTCCTGTTTGTCGGAACGGCATGTGGAAGCGCGGCTCTTGCGCCCGAAGCCACTATAGTATCAAAGGACGGGCAATCCGCTCCCATTCGTCTCATTGTATATTCAAGCTCATCGGCAATTTCTTTTTCTGTTTTGTCCGGACAAATCTTTTCAAAAACTTCTATAAATGCATTCGTTGCAATATTAACAGCTTTTCTGATTGCATCAATTTCGTCAGGCTCCTTGCATTGTCTTATTTCCTCAATTTCATTTCCCAGAGGAACAAATTCAGTACTTCGGACGGCAGCCTTCCATGTATTATATATATTATACGTAGTATTACAGCTATCAAATCCCATATGTCTGATCACATATTGCTCACATATCTCTGAAAGCACGTTTTTCTTGCCCATAAGCTCAACTATTTTAACATCCTTTGTTATTTCTTTTGCATGGGTAACATACCTGAAATCCGTAATAAGCAATACATCTCCTTTTGTAATAACAAGGGCACCCTCAGAACCTTTAAACCCCGTAAGGTAGAATATGTTATCCATACCTCTTATGATGCATGCATCTAAGCCTTTTTCATGAATAATATTATGGACTTTTTCGATTCTCTTTTCTCTCATAACATATCTACCACAGCTTCTTTTTTAATATTCTCTTAAACCCCGGCAGGTTATTGCGTTCTTTCAACTCTCTTTTTAATGCAACGATGCGCTTTTTGTAAAAATCGTTTTCAGGCTCCCTTTTTAAAAGCCTTTCATATAGCTCTATCGCTTTTTCGAGATAGCCCTGCTCAAGGTAAATATCCGCAAGGGTAGGAGATAGTATCTTACTTTTGCTGTCTATGTCCATATGGGATAGTTAAATGAATCTCCTCATAAAAATCAAGCTAAATCGTATACTTCATAGTGAACGAGTTGCAACTCTCGATAAAACTATCAGATATAAACTACGAGTTAAAAACTTCGATTCCGTAAAAAATCTTGAACAGGTTACTCGATATTATGAGCCCCTTAACGCCCGTCCCTAATATTATCTCTTTCCCGGTTTCAATTGCTTCTCTTTTTATATTCAAAACATCATATTTATTCAGGACAATCACGCACTTTTCAATATCAATACCTTTTAAAAGGGCATCTTCGTCAAAGAACCTCAGAAGGACATCTCTGGTGATCAAAGCATCATCGTTTATCCCGGTTGCTTCGCAAAAGAGTTTCCATCTGAATACTGTTTCGTTTACCCTCATATGAAGGGCATCAAGCCCGCAAAGAACAATAACTTTTTCACAAAAAGGCGGTATGACTGGTTCATGGCTTGCAGGAAATTTAAGAGACATGCCCTTCGCTCCGTCTGCCTCAATAAGAACGACATCGTATATACTGCCAAGCATCTCAATATCTTCAAAACTTACGGCTGTAAGCTTTCCGTTTTCAATATTCTTACCGGCTCTTGCAAAAGGACTGCATGCCCGCATATTAGAGTTTTCTTCAAGCAATACATAAGGCTCTTTTACAAAAATTTTTGTTGTTGTCGTAATTACTACAGTCCGGCCCTGCTTAAGAAGCCCTTCGGCAGCATATTCCATAAAGCTCGTCTTGCCTCCGGCACCGGTAAAGGCGATATACTTCTGCGCTGATACGGTTTTTATGAAATCAATTTTTTGAAAATTCCACATCACAGAATGAAAATCCGGGGGCAATCTTAAGCATGTCCTCCTTCAAGATACCCCCAACATCATCAATCTTTATTCATCTGTTTCAAATCATTTCCTTTGTACATAGATCCCTTATCAACTGATGAAGAAGCAGGACCGACCCATACTTCAACTTCTGCGTTAAAACTGTCTTTCGCCATTTTTATATTGCACGTTTTATCGTCTTTCACAAAATTCAGTGTTACATCCTTGAATTTAAAACTGTTGATAAACTTCCAGCCATTCTTAATCATATTGATTTTAAAATAATTCTCAAGCGACTGCAAATCAACATTGCCGTTAAAGTACATCACCCCTACCTTCAAATTGGCAGTTTCATATATAAAACTCTTCTCTCTTATAAATTTGAGTTCCGTCGGCATAGGAATATCGGGAAAACCATAAAAAGTTTGGTTTAAAGCATCCTGTCCGGATGGCGGAGTTTCATCTTTAGCCGTTTTCTGAAAATATGTACACCCCGATAAGAACAGCAACATTATGCAAAATACTAAGGCAATCTTTCTCATATACTCCCTCCTTGATTTTTTCTTTCAAGATATGCATATGCACTATGATTATGAATACTCTCAAAATTTTCTGCTTCAATGGAAAACCATGTAAAATTTCCATCGTTTTCAAGAATTTGAGCAATGCCCCTTACAACATCCTCCACAAATTTCGGGTTGGCAAAAGCATTTTCTGTTACAAATTTTTCGTCCTCTCTTTTAAGTATCGTATATATATCACTGCTTGCACAACTCTCAATAATATTTATCAAATCCTCTATCCAGAAAAACCTCCTGAATCTGACATCCGTCTTTACAACACCTCTCTGGTTATGGGCTCCATATTCGCTTATTTCCTGTGAACATGGGCAAAGCGTATTCACAGGAACTGAGGTTGAAACAATAAATTCCTTCATCTTCCCGGTACCATCCATGTGTCCGACGAAACCACATTGATATTCAAGATAGCCTTGAGTCTTTGTAACAGGGGCCTCTTTTTTAACAAAATAGGGGAATTTCACTACAAGATGTGCAGCTTCTGCATTCAGCCGGTCTTTCATCTCCCTCAAAATACCGGGGAAATTTTTCATATTTATCATACTCTTATTTTCGTGCAGAATTTCAACAAACCTGCTCATGTGTGTACCCTTATAATTATGCGGAAGATTGACATACATATCTATCGTAGCAATTGTATGCTGAAATCCGTTTGTCCTGTCAAGCACTACAATCGGGTATTTTACATTCTTTACACCGACTTTGTCGATCTCAATCTGACGAAAATCGTACATATTCTGGACATCGATCATGGCGTTTTTATTCACAGTATGCTGCATATGTCTTCTCCGATTCCCATACCCTTACTTCTTTTAATTTTATTTCTTTTTCTTTAAACAGTTTTTTTAATTCATTGAATATATACATTGATAAATATTCTGAAGAACCCGATCTTTCCATAAAAAATGGTATTTCATTTATATACCGATGATCAAGGGTATCAAGTATATTTTTAAGGTAGTTTTTCAGGATTTTAAAGTCTATAAGCATCCCACCTTTGCCCAGATGTTCTCCTGTAAAAATAGCCTCAACCAGGAAATTATGGCCATGCAATGCTTCACACTTTCCGTTGTAGTCTTCTATGTTGTGAGCTGCAGAAAAAGTATCCTTCACGCAAAGGGTAAACATGGGAATAGCCTATATTTTGACATCTTTCTTGTCAATAGAAACCGATAAAAACATCGCCCCGCAACTTCCGTTGCAGGGCGTCAATTACTAAGAAACCTTAATTCAAACAACATTACCCTGAAAGCAGACTCCAAAAAAAACCTTTCTGATTAAAACTATTTTGATTTTTTTACCGCTTTCTTGATTATTACATATCCATTGGTCGGTCCAGGAATAGCCCCTTCAACCATAATAACATTTGTATCACTCCGTACTTCCACAACCTTGAGGTTTTGAACGGTAACCCTTCTGTTTCCCATATGCCCCGGCATCTTCATGCCCCTCATCGTCCTTCCTGGGGTCATATTCTGTCCGATAGAACCGCCATGTCTGAAATATTCATGAGTACCGTGAGATGCAGGCGCGCCGGCAAAACCATGTCTTTTCATTACACCTGCAAAACCTTTGCCTTTTGACGTCCCTGTAATATCCACATACTGGCCTTTTTCAAGCATATCAGGCATGATCTGTGAACCAGGATTGGTTGTCTCACTCTCTTCTGCATTTATCCTGAATTCTCTGATAAATGCCATAGGGGACACATTGGCCTTGCCAAAATGTCCTTTCAGGGGCTTTTTAACAAGTTTTGCCTTTGTAATTTCATCAAAGCCAACCTGAAGAGCATTATATCCTTCTTTATCTTCTGTTTTCTTTTGAATTACTACACACGGCCCCGCCTTAATAACCGTAACAGGCACTACACTGCCATCCTCAAGGAATATCTGCGACATTCCAATTTTTTTTCCAAGAAGTCCAATTCCCATATATACACCTCCAAAAATGCCTAAAACTATAGTAAATAATGTTTACAAAGTCAAGGTAAAATGTATTGTGACCAAGCACAATATCAGTTGGCAAGACTTTCGATCCTTGTGAAACCGCAGCCCTTAGACTGTGAATTCTGCGACCATGTGGCAGGATCGGAGTCTATAACCGCGTATGTGCCCGCAGGCAGAATAATATTCGGAGATGCCGTCCAGTTTTATATTCTGGGCTCCGCCCTGTCTGGAACCGGTAGATGCCTGCCAGGGACCATAGGTAGTGCCATCCTGTTTTCTTAGACCTATCGTGCCGCCAGGGGCTCCCTTGCCGTAATTCCAGTGGTAATTCCGGATAAGGGTAATTCTGTGCGGCACAGCGATAGAAAATGCAGGGCTGCAATTCGGATTGTTCTGGGCCCCGCCTATGTTGCCGGTCTCAATAATCACAACAGGCTTTTGTGAAGGAGGGTTGTTATCCATGGGTCTGGATGTATATGATCTGCTGCTGCCGGGCGGTTGGGGCATGGGGACCTGCTGGACCGGAGCAGCCGTAGGCGCAGGGGCAGTTACTTTCATTTCAACCTGTTTCACATATTTTTCCAGTTCTGGATCATATAAATAGGCAAGACTTTCCCTGTACTTGGCAACCGCTTCCTTCAGACAGTTCTGCTGCTGGAGAGCACATGCTTCATCCCTTAGCTTCTTTGCATATGCTTTTTTGCCCTCCTTTTCTTCTGTTTCTCTAACTTTCATCTGGACCTGTTTTATATGGTTCTCCATTTCAGGGCTCGGGCAAAGCTTCTGATAATCCGTATATTTTACAATAGCCTCTTTCAGCCTGCCGGCGGCTTGAAACCGCGCCCCCTCATCATTCAAGCGTTGGCACTGAGTCTTTATCTGACCCATTTTCGTTTCCAGTTCCTTCACATAGGCATTCCGTTCAGCGTTAGGCCCGTATTTAAGACTTTTTTTGAACTTGGTCAATGCTTCAGGCATCTTCTTCTGATTGTACAGAGCAGTACCATCGTTCCAGAGTTTGTCCGCGGCATCTTTATTGGCTTGTTTATCCTTACTGTCCTTCAATATCTTCTCAGCTTCAATTACCGGCGGATATTTGGGGTGGAGTTTTTTTGGTTCTGTAAACTCCTTTTCAGCCTCAGTAATTTTATTTGCCAGAATAAACTTTCTCATATTTGAGAGGTGTAAGGTTATGGATTCTTTATCGGCTTTCCATTGTTCAAAAAGTTTTTTTGCCTCCTCATTCTGCGAATCTGCCTTGGTTGTTCCTTCTGTAAGCTTTATCGCTTTATCAAGCTGTCCCTTCGCAATATGTTTGTTTACCAGCTCCTTCTCTTTTTTCCACTTACTGCTTAATGTTTTTGCCTCAGCATTTTTATCATCCAGTTTCGCAGTTTCATCAACAAAGGAGAGCGCTTCATCAAGCTTGCCCTGGGTAACAAGTTCCTTGGCCTTTTGAATTTTGTCTTGTGCTTCTTTGCCTTTTTTTGATCCGTTAAGCTGTTCCTGGGATATGGAAATTGTTACTGATTGTGTTGCTTCACCAAGCTTCGCGTTATCGGAATTGCTTGCCTCCACTTTCGTGTTATAGGTTCCGGTATTGCTGTAGTTGAGCTTGATTTCGCTGCTGATGCCGGGGAGACCGCAACTTCCCGCGGGGTCTACTGTCCATTTAAAGCGCGGTGATTCAGGCTGAGGTGTTATGGTTGCCTTCATGAAAACATCACGGCCGACAGCAAACTGATTCGGTTTAACCTTGACCATTCCACAGCTTTGAGCACGTCCAAGTTGAGTGTCACATTGCCATATCTCAGGAGGTGATTCGAGATATTTAGGCTCACTGATGCTGACCTGATATGCCTGGGCAGTGATAGTTGCGTTGGCAAACCCGAGATCATTTCCTCCGTCTTTTGCCTTCCCATGTAATGTAACAATGACAGGTTTCACATCCTTCGGTTTGAAGGAATAGGCACGGCTGTTAGGGATATTAGGAACCGGCCCAGGATTTGCCGCCGCTCCTTTAATCTCCCACCAGAAAGAAATAATATCATCGCTCATTGCCGGCTCTTCTTTTACCGTAATGATAACTGTCTCCCCGATAAGCGGTGTTTTCTTATCAACTGTCAGATTAAGCTTGGGGTTTGAAACCTCTATCTGTATCTGTTCCGACTCTCCTATTGTCGCCTTACAGCCTTCTATTTCTTTGAGCACATTAACCCAGACCGGGATTGTTCCCACTTTGCCGAATTTTGCTGTGTTGCGGCTCTGGGCAGATTCCTTTGTTTCATATCTCGGGTTCTTCCCTCTGGGCCAAAGCCTCCAAAGCCAAGTCTTTCCGACAATTCTCCGGGAAGAGCATCAATTCCTGCTTCCCGTAATATTGTCCCCCCCGGATGTCTCCTGAAAAAGCCTCATTTTCTTCGGATTTTCGATATAGGTTTTTTAAACCATTTTTGGCCTGTTGCTCCCGCGTAGTAATCGGATTTTGAAGCAGCGGCAAAATGCGCCTTAAGATTGGAAGACATGGTATTCTTTGTTTCGTCTTTAAAGATTTTTAAAACTTCTTCCTGGGAATCCCCTCGGGCCAAAAGTGATTTTGCTTTCTTGTAAGCCTTATTCAATCCGTCATAGCCATAGTCCGGCAGCTCTGTTGTACAGGCTCTCAAATCATCTACAGCACTCAGTTTTTTGGTATTTCACCAGAATATTTTTTTAATATCGGGTCATCTCCAGCATTGGAAAGCATGCCTCTTGTAATGGTTTCATAACTCTCTTCTATGTTTCTCGCTGCTGCATCTCCATTTTTACCTAAATAAAGTATGTCCGTATCTCTGCCGGGATTCCACAAACCTGTCGCTGCAAAGATGGATTCAGCCTCTTTCATGCGCGCAGCCGACCTTCGGGCCGCATCACCGGCAATATTAAATCTTATTTGCTGAACTCGGGACTGTACCGAACCGGAAAGCAAATGCATATTCTTTTCATACCAGCCTAAATCCCTTGTTAAAAGAAGCAGCGCCGCGTCAGAAGCCTCTTCGTTCTTTAAGATTGAAGCCAGAATATGCTCGCCAAGCTCGTCGGCAATTGCCGGTTGCGGTAGGGCAAGAAAAATGTTTAGAATAATCAGGGATACTGCCAGAAAATATCCGGCCATTTTTCTCAATCTTCTCAGTTTATCGAAGCTGCCTGACAACAATTGTTTTGCATACAACATGGCAATTTCCTCTATTGTCCGTTTCAGGACAGTAATAAACAGCAGTGTTAACGGAACTGCAGCTACATACAAAACGTTCCTTTAGCAGAAAATATTCATCACGGTTTGCGGTTATCCGGCAAATTCGTTCTTGATATCAAGTATATCCGGTAATATACGTATAAACAATTCAACCATATAAGGGTCAAACATTTTGCCGCTGTTTGTCTTAATTTCATTCAATGCCTCTTCAACTGTCCATGCCTTTTTATATGGACGCTCCGATGTAAGGCTGTCAAAAACATCACATATACAGGTAATCCTGCCGATTATCGGTATCTCTTCCCCCTTAATTCCCCTTGGATAGCCCGACCCATCCCAGCGTTCATGGTGAGCTGAAGCGATAATCTGCGCCATCTGGATTAACCTTGAGTTTCCACCTGACAGGATTTCTTCGCCGATCTGAACATGAGTTTGCATCATTTTCCACTCATCAGGTTCAAGCTTTCCTTTTTTTAAAAGGACAGCATCAGCAATGCCTATTTTACCTATATCATGCATGGAGCTTGCATGTAGCAATAGATCACATTCCTCATCGTCCAGCCCGCATGCCCTTCCTAATAGAGCACAATAGTGGCTCATACGTTTTATATGCATACCTGTATCATTGTCACGATATTCGGCAGCCAGGGCAAGGTGAAAAACGATTTCTCTCTGTGTATCGCGTAATTCCTCGATTTTCTGTTCTATTGCTCCTCCCATAACATTGAAGGCGTTTGAGAGTTTCTGTATTTCTTTAGAGCCTTTGGTTTCATCCAATCGGTCCTTGAAATCTCCTCCGGCATAACGCCCCGTCTGTTTTACAAGAGTTGAAATAGGAGAAGTAATGGATGAGGATATCCACAATATTATAATAACCATGAAGCATGAAATAACGAGGAATAAAACGCTCAATGTATACTGCAACTTATTAATAGGACGTAGGATTTCATCATAGGGATAAATAATTCCCAATGTCCATCCGGCAGATTTTATGGGCATGGCAACAATCCATGACTCCTTGCCGGTAAAGGGGTCTGTCATTGCTTTGGATCGGACACCTGCTGAAGTCATAAGCTCAGAGAGGATTATAAGTTCAGGCAACCCTTTGACAGACCTTTTCTGTAAACCTTCCACATGTTCAGGCAATATTTTCTTTAATAAAAATCTTTTTTCAGGATGGGAAATGATACGGCCTTCCTTGCTTACAAGTAAGGCATATCCCTTGTTGTCAACCCTCATCGATTGTATTTTATGTATCATATTATCAAGGTTAATATCCACTGTTGCTACACCAATCTGATGGCTATCCCTGAAAATAGGGGCAGAAAAAGTAACCATAAAGTCATCTCCGCCGCCTTCGTCATAATAAGGTTCCCCCCATAAAGCCTTTCCTGTTCCCATGGGTATTCTGAACCAATCCCATTTTGTATAGTCGTATGAAGAGGTCAATGACTTATATTTGATATCCTTTCCTTTTCGATAATAGTAAGGGGCATAATATCCAAATTTGGTAGCTCCCGGAGATAATGATATGGTTGACCCGTAAATGTCAGAGTTTTTTTGAACATTAATTTTTAACAGCTTATTTATGAAATTATTATTCGGTTGAGAGGTAATTTCGATTGTATTCGCCATATCCAAGGCAATTTTTTGTGAAGACTGTATAAACGTTTCTATTTCGTTTGATATGGAAAGTCCGGAATAATAAACTTCATTTGCCATATGCTTAAGAATTGCTTTTTCAGTTATTTGAATATCAGAAATTATTGATATTCCAAACAATACAAGCACCGAGGGGACGAGGAAAAGTAAAAGCTTTGACTTTATACTTATGGGTGGGAAGGCAATCCTGTAACGTCCCGCGTTCATCATCATTCCGCCGCAATCAGTAAGATAAAAAGGATCAGACTTTTACAATATAACATTCCGTCCACCTTTCGCCATGTTATTATTATTTTGCGGCATTTTCAATTAATTTTCAAATAAAAACCCCGCTTTACAGGCGGGGTCATTTTCTCACAATATCGACAGTGTGTTATGGAGCATCAGGAATTATCCTGCTTTTTTGTTCTTTTCCATTGCAGCCTTAAGGAGTTCTCCGAGGCTGCCGAGGCTGCTGTCGGTTTTTTCATCCTTTACAACCTTATTTCTGTATTGATTAAGTTCTTCCTGTTCTAATTTTTCCGACACACCGCTTCGACTCAGTGTTACCCTGTTGCGCATGCTATCAACTTCTTTTACAATAACCTGCATGCCTGTTCCAACAGGAAACATCCTGTTATGATTACTCCCGCGGGGAGTTCCCATCTCCGAGTTTGGTATAAAACCTGTTGTCCCGTCATTCAATCTTAAAATCATGCCTGACGGCAGTACCTTTTCAACAACACCATCAAGTATATCACTAACCTGAGGCATAACAACGGCTTCATGTTTAAGCCTTGGCTCCATAGAAAGAGATATCCTTTTATTCTTCGGATCAACATCATGCACATAAGCATCCACAACCTGACCTTCTTCCACAACCTCTTTGGGATGTTTAATTCGCCTTCCTGCACCAAGCCTCGAGATATGAATTAATCCATCCACACCAGGCTCAAGATTCACAAAAGCGCCGAATGGCGTAAGCCGCACAATGGTCCCATGAACCTGACTATCAACAGGATATCTCTCCGTTGCACTTAAAAAAGGGTCTGATTGAGTTGCCTTGAGGCTTAAGGTGAGCCGGTTCTTTCCCCAGTCAATGGCTATAATTTTTACTGTAACTTCCTGACCCATAGATAGTACATCTCCTGTATTCTCGGTTCTGCCCCATCCAATTTCACTGAGCGGAATAAGTCCATCAATACCGCCAAGGTCAACAAAAGCGCCGAACTTTTGGATAGAACGGATTGTTCCAACAACCTCCATCCCCACTTCAAGGGTCTGCCTAACCTTGTCGAGTTCAACCTGTCGCTCTTCTTCCAAAAGAACTCTTCTTGAAAGTATTATATTGCGGCCATCTTCTCCATACTCAACAACTTTAAAGGAAAAGACCTGACCAAGATATGCTTCCTTTTCACGGCTTCCTTTCAGATCTATTTGAGAGAAAGGGCAGAAACACCTCGCCTTTCCGACATGTACCTCAAAACCTCCCTTTAGATCACTAGTTACTTTTCCGCTTACAGGTATATTTGCATCATATGCATCGCGGATACCGTTGAGGCTGAGAATGGAAAGGCCATGCCTCATGGTTGTAAGTCTTTTTACGCCGCCTTGAAAAGCTGCAAAAAAAGCTTCAATCTCATCGCCTATCTGGATTGAATAATCGCCTTTATCATCTTTGAACTCCTTCAGGTCTATGGCACCTTCGCTTTTCCCATCCATGTCAACATAGACAAAATCCCCTGAAATACTGACTACCCTGGAAATAACTTTTTGACCTGGTTCAAGACGTCCGGGAAGCCTGCTGTTTTTCTCAAATAGCAAGGCAAAGTTCTCTTCCTCTTCGGTGCTCTCGCCTGTGTCCCCCTCGCTTTGAGCGTTCATTTCAATTTTTTCTTCTGACATATCCTTTACCTCTTTGTCAATCAAATGGCATCATTGCATTTTTATTTCAGACTATTTGCGGCGTGTCATAAGCAAGATACGGACAACTATTATACCTTTTATTTTTCGTTATGTCCATCATCCTGTCAATCATCGCTAAAAAAACTTTCACTTTTCTAATTGTACCGTAACTCACAAACAAATAAAACAGACACAAAAAAGTCATTAAATAGAAGCATCTGCAGGCGATGTAAATTCGTCCATTGTAACATGCTAATAATATAGATATTTTTTTCAGCAACTTTCTACAAGAAATCAGGCCCCTTGATGTCCTGTTTCTTTGTTAGACGTTGTATCTATTGGAGTTTTTTACTTGCCTAATGAGTAATCAATTTAGTTATTATGTTCAACATATCAATGTGTTGCGATTTAACTTCTACAACTTACAAACAGCTTTTTCACAATTATTGTTGACAACTTAAGTAACCCACCAGATTCAAAGAAGTTCAGTTGATTGATAAATACTAATTGCGCTGATTGCATGAATTATAACGTTAGGCAGAGCCGGGGTTTTGCCGATTTACTGAACTGCAGGAATCTCATTTTTAATAATTTTTGAATTTTACCTTTGAACCGACCTTGATATTACACCGATCAACCTTTCCTGCATTAATTTCCAGAACGTACGTGGCCGGTGTCCATGAGGTTACGGTTGTCTCATCAAGCGGTTTTGCGGATCGATACACACCGGTCACCTTAAGTCTTGAATTTATAAACACCATATCGAGAGGAATATAAGTATTCTTCATCCAAAAAAACCGCACGTTGTCTTCCTGAAAAACAAACAACATTGCAGCATCGGGGGCAAGGGATTTCCTGTACATCAATCCCCTTTCATGCTCTTCCGGCGTAATGGCAAGCTCGGCACTGAAACTGCACAATGTTTGCTTACCTTCAGTATAAAAGGTAATAGTTCTATCAGATGCCAATATATAGCCGTACAAAAGAAAAACATCGAAAAACAACATAAAAATGAGACTGATGAATATTTTACCGCTTAAATAAGTAGGCACCTTATGCCAAGTTGCAATCAAAAGCTCTAACCGCAATTTGGTATTATGCATAATCATAGACACCGGCTTACCTGTTTATCACCTGCTTGAATACTTATGTTTCACTACCTCAACAACTCCCGGCATTACTGATATAATAATAATAGCAAGTATCACAAGACTGAAATTATTTCTTACAAAGACCAGATTACCAAAATAATAACCTGCAAAAACACAGATGGCTATCCAGGCAATCCCGCCTATGACATTATAGCTTATGAATTTCAGGTATGTCATGCTTCCGACGCCTGCAACAAAAGGCGCAAAGGTTCTGATAATCGGGACAAATCTTGCTATAATGATTGTTTTACCGCCATACTTTTCATAAAATTGATGCGTACGGTCAAGATATTCTTTTTTCAGGAAACGGTGCTCCTTATGGAAAACCTTTGGCCCGACAAAACAACCAATCCAGTAGTTTACTGTATCCCCTCCAATAGCAGCAATAGAAAGAAGTAGGAATAACCACATTATATCCAGCGATCCGATAGCGGCAAAGGTTCCGGCAGCAAACAAGAGAGAATCCCCCGGCAATAAAGGAGCAACTACCAGCCCGGTTTCACAAAAAATTATGATGAAAAGTATCAGATATGTCCAGAGGCCGTAATCTTTTATAATAGCTCCAAGATGCACATCAATATGTAAAATAAAATCCACTATGTATTTAATCAATTCCATATAATCTCCTCTTAAACTTACGATTCAATGCTATAGCATGGCGTTTAATACCAATAATCCATAATCCATGCAAAAGATTAAGGTTTAGCCGCATGTATACTACAATGATAAAAATCTGTAGTCAACATATTGCCCTAACAAATCCACCACCAGATTTTTATTCCGCTCCCAGGCAGCGTCTGAGGGTAAAGTATTTTTCAAATTCCATTTAAAATGGTATCAAAAAGGACTTCCGGTCCTGTTTGTGAACTATCCTGACATCATTGCGCCTCTCTGAAGGGTGATTTTGTACAGAGTTCTCCTATCGCCTCGGTTTATCGTGCTTTTCCTTGTTATACGCGAAGATTTATCCCGGTGTATGGGAAAGCTCCATAATTCTCCGCCTCGCAAGAAGCAATACCTCAAAAGAAGGATGCCCCTGTGTTATGCGGATCATCATCTCGCGGGCACCTTCTACAATACGTCCGGGGAGGTTGATGAGGGAAAAACGTATCGCCTTCATCCTTTTTACGGTCCACGAATCTTTAAGTACCAGTTGCTTCATTGCAGAATTGAGGTTCATGGCAAGGACCATAATCCACCATCAGGCGGCATTCTCCCCGAAATCGGAGGAAGGAAGTTTTTTCCCGGCAAAATCTTCTTTCATGATTGAATGGGCTTCTTCAGATTTGCCGCACCGTTCATGATGCCAATGGATCAGTGTATTTCCTTCCCGGTCCATGTTTGTCACAATCCCAAAGAGTTTGTACCGGGTATCGTCGAAGGTGATGGTCTGAAAAGGAAGGTTGTCCATAGCGGGTAGGCACGGTTGTCTCATCCGTTCCCGGATGGCTATGTAACGGTTTGGCTCCTCTTTTTTGGAAGTGGTACTTTTGTTAGGAACAAAGCGGACTTCCGCCCATTCACCCGTAACATTTCCTTTTTTATCAAGGAGAGGATGCCATACATCTACTTCACTGGCTGCCTTCCTGAATTCAGGGGTGACATCACAGCCAATGGAGAATTCTATTCTGCCGAATCGGGGATGTTTCCCATTGCAATACCGGAGCATCTCATGCTGGTATCCTGCCGTATCGGAACGGAGTCTGACAGTTTTTATTCCTGCGGGCAGCAACGAGAGAGCATGGATAAAGACGCGGAGTTGTTCGTATTCTGCAGGGACATTGCCGTCACGGAACTCCGTATGGAGGATGACCCCATGTTCGGCCCAGTAGGTATTCAACGGCTGATATGCCTTATATCCTTTATAGGATAAGAGGGCATAGAGTTTATCTGTCTGAATGAGGGTGACATCCATGTCGAGGGTAGCGCAGTTGACGGGGTTCTGTCTGTTGATGGCGGCAACGAGATCGCAGTTCACCCGTTCGAGGCCGGACAAGAGTTCAGTCAGAGGAGGAATTATTGCTTTGCCTTCTTCGCGGATACAGTCGTCATGGAAAGCAGAAAGATACCGGAAGACAGCCGATGGTGAAGGGACCGATCTATGCTTCTCCTTTCTCCATCTTTTTTCCATTTCCCTTCGCTCCTTTCTTGGGTGTCCTTTCAGTTCAATACGCTGAAGGATCCGGCAGAATCCCTGATCGGCCTCAAGGATACGGAGGTCGTCGACACAGTTGCCTCCAGCCAGGTTGAGGAGGATAAGGGAGAGAACGATCTGCTCATCGCTCCAGCCCTGGGTCTTTACGTGGAGATGGGCAGTGATGCTTTCTCCCAGGTTGAGGACAGAGGCCAAGTCGAGGTAGACAGGAAGACCTGCAAAAGCGGTCATGCCGGATTTATTTTTCTCTTCTTCATACTTGTAAGGGAGGGCTCCTTGTGGCATAATTGATTCACCTCGTTGGTGATAGATTTGGTGTGGCAACTATATTCTATCATGCTGATTTCTCAGCGCCAACGGGGTTTTCATTATTTTTGATGGGGGATTAAGGTTGCCGTTAACCTAAATCCCCCACCTGATTTTTTCATCCCCTTTTTTGTGCTCCCCAAGGCAAGACCTTTACACGGTATTTACCCCAGAAATAACTTGTAACTACATGATATCATGCTACAATGGTATAATGAAACCTTTGCAATAGTGCCCAAACCGCTACTCTCCGTCATTCCGGCGGAAACTATTATTCTAGGACGAAGGCCGGTTCGGAAGAATAGCTTCAGCGGTCTTGCATCTTCTTTGATGAACCCCTCCTCGGCGGCTGCCACCAGCTCTGGAAGTTTTTTTTAAACTCTTCCTGCTTCTCTTTATCAGCTTTAGGGTGTTGGGGGCGGGGCATTACTTTCCGCCATCCCTGCCTATGCAGGATGTCATAGAGGTAATCTTTAGATACGTTTTTACCCACTCTTTCTTCTATTTGTGTTTTAATTGCAAAGGCAGTGATGATCTTCCCTTTTTCCGCTATTGACAGGATTTGCTCCAGAAATGCTTTTTCTTCATCTACTGAGAGAAATCCGAACCGCCTCCCGCCGCGAGGGCGCAATATAAAACCTTCAGGACCTTCATGATTGTATAGGTGGACCCATTGATGGACAGTTCCCGGTGTAGTACCGACATATTCGGCAACAACATCCGTATGCAGTCCTTTAGAAATAAGAAAAATACATTGCCATCGTTGAAACTGCCCCCGATCTTTTGATGCCTTCATTCTCTTTTTCAGTTCTTCCTGATCTAAGTGGTCCATCAATCTTGTCGGTTTCATCATGCCCTCCTTCGTTGATGTATTTGAAGGAGAATATCATATTAATTTAGTGATTGAAAGCGAAATGGTATCAGGTGAATAGGGAAGAAGAAAGAAAAGATGGATAAAGGGAAATCTCTGCAAGTATCGGCGGATCTTCTTGCTGATATGAATGCTTGCATTGTCCAGGATAATCACCAGATGCCGTTTTCCAAATCGTTGCCGTAATTGTGTAAAAAACCATATGAGGGATTCCGCATTACCATGTTTCGATTTTTTCCAGTAGAATCTTTTTGTGCGGAGATTCAAGCACCCAAAGAATGTGAGTTTTTCCCGTTTGGCTGGTGTTGGTATCTTCCGGCGGCCACCTTTTTTTGCCATCCCCGGATGAGGTAAGGTTCAGTGGAAAAATGTGATTCATCAAGGGCAAATATTTCACAATCATGTTGCTTTTCCAATTCCATGATTTCTGCAATAAGTCTGGTAATTGCTTCTTTTTTTTCTTCTTTACCGGGTGCTTTTTCACTGACCCCTTTTGCAGACCGCTTATAGGTATAGTCCATTTCTCTTAATGCTCTCTCTATAGTGTCTTCACTTACCAATATCCCTGCTTGTTGTTTGATATGGTGGGCCATGAGCGCTACTGTCCATGATGCATCCTGATAACCAATCTCTGCAGGTGGTTTATCAAGAATTTCAATAAGGATGGTTTTTACCTGCTCCCTTGTTTTATTTGGTCCTCCCGGTGAATATCGTCTATCAAGTCCTTTTTTGCCATCTGCTTTGTATTGCTTTAACCATTTCCGCACCGTATGAGGATGTCTCTCCAGTGTTCTGGCAATACTAACAGGACTATCACCCTTGCTGCTCATCATGACCATTAATGTTTTTTCTGAATTCTCAGATGATGTCTGGCCTCTGGCCTGCTCAAATTGTTTTGATCGTTCCTCGTTCAGCGTTACTTTAATTATGTCTTCTCCCTTGTTCACATCATAGCAAAGAGAAAAACAGATATCATATCTTAATTATGCGGATGAGCTTATAAATTCCCTCTTTTCCATAATAGCTTCACCGCAATGATAGTGCCTTATAATTTCCATATTAGTCTCCCTGAAGAATCAGGATTTTCTCACTGATTTTTGTTTCCCTTTAGCCGATTTGCTGTTTTTCTGCTCAAGTTCTGCAATAACCTGAGCACCCAATAAAAGGATTATTGCCGCAGCTTCTGTAGTAAGAAGGGTCACAACTGCCGTAGCAAAGGAACCGTAAATCAGATTTACCATGGATAGCGCCGAGTAGTACCACACCAACACATGGCGGGCAATCTCCCACAGAATAGTTGCAGTTATTCCTCCTATCAGTGCATAATGAAACGTGATGCGCGCAACGGGCATTACCAGATATATGGAAGTGAGCATAAGCGCCTCTCCGGCTGTTCCCAGGAGATACAGCACGACTCTGGAAGAACCTTCAAGACTCAAACTCCATCCAAAAATTATCAATTGTCTTTTTTCAAGAGTATCCAATGCCCCTGCAATAAATGAAACCAGCAATATGCCCACACACAACGAAAAAATATACACATAAGGGATAATAGCGGAAACAAGAAATCGGCGGCGAGCCCTGGTGCGGAGAGAAAAGATTACCGACATGGCGCTTTCAAGCACTGAAAAGGCCATGGAACTGAAAAACAGCATGACCAGAAATCCGATAATACCGATCATTTTACGGTGTTCAATAAACAACCGCACCTGTTCCTTTAAAATTGTCGCATAGCCCGGTATCACCATCCCTGTATATCTTGATAAGATTTGAGTCAATTGCTCCTCTCCTATAAAATGCGACAGCACAATAAGGGTAAGTATTGACATGGGCACAATTGACAGCAGAGTATAGTAGGCAAGAGCACCGGATAACAGCAGGCCCTGATTACGATTAAAACCGCGCAACACCCTCAGCATGAAGCCAAGAGGCCTTCCTGATATCCAAAGTTCTTTTTGTTGCTTTCTCATCATGGATAATATTTACACAATTTCAAAACTTTTTCCCCTAAGAACATTTCTGTACGAGACATTATATTGCCGAATGTATCCGAAAATCAACTTTTCACATAATCCCAATCCGGGGCTACTAACCATTATGGGATGACATCATGTTTTTTACCGTAAAGAGTAGAAACCACAATAACAACATTCTTATAAAAAGAGGATACTTCTATCCAATTAAGTTTTTCACTCTTCCGATAATTGCTGCCATTATCGGACCTGCAGAACCGTTTATAATTATATCGGCCAGGTTATCGCAGGCTGTTTCATCACGGTTGATAATCGCAAGCTTTGCTCCCGATTGTTTTGCAGTAACAGGCATGTAGGCAGCAGGTTGTACTACAAGGGACGATCCTATGACAATAAAAAGATCACAGGTTTCCGACCGTCTGTAGGCTTCTGCTGTTTCCTGCTCAGGCATGGACTGGCCGAAAGAAATGGTTGCAGGTTTGAGAAGTCCCCCGCAGGCGTCACAACTGGGGGCCTTGCCATCTTTTGCACGTCTGGCCTGGATATCGTTCCGCTCGTATCTTTTGTAACAACTCAGGCAGCTCACATGCATAGCCGTTCCGTGCAGCTCCAATACTCTTTCTTTGGAATTGCCTGCCTTGAAGTGAAGCCCGTCAATATTCTGTGTAATTAAACAATCCAACTTGCCCAGCCTCTCCATATCTGCAATAGCGAAATGGCCTGCATTGGGCAGCGCATCTTTCATAGAATCATACATCTCTGTTGCCATATCCCAGTATTTCTCCCGGGCTGTTTCTTTGGAAATAAAGTTCTGGAAATAGAAGTCTTCAGGCTCGTATTTATCCCACACACCTCCGGGACTCCTGAAATCCGGGATGCCTGATTCTGTGCTCAACCCTGCACCCACAAAGACAACAATGCGTTTGGAACTTATTATCCATTCAGCTATCTGTTGAATTTTATCTTCCATTTTTTTACTCCTTCGTCTGCTCCTACTGACTCAAAATATGAAGCCCCCTGTTTTTAAAACCGGGGCTTTCAGAAAAAGCAAGTTTTTAATGTCCCCTGTAAAAGACATAAAACCATGGGCATCCATAAACAAGGTTCATGAATATGCCCCATAAGAATCAAGGATATTACGACACGAGAAAGGAGTCAAGCTGGTTTTTACACAAATGAACATAAAAAAGACCAATAGATAATTTTATTTATTTGTTAAGTCTTGACATTTCCTGAAAAAATGCTAAACTGAAATCCATGACAGGAAGAAAAGGCTATTTTAGTTTTTATTATTTTTACTTTAGGGACAGGTCTGCCTTCCTCTGTCAGTGCACACAATAAACTGAAAAGAGGCCATGGGCGGACTTTAAGGCGCCCATGGCAAGGGTTATAAGATTAGAGCCATGGGTTAAACCCCTGGCTCTTTTTTTAAGGTATGAATAATGACTCTCTCTGATCAGATTATAGAATTACGGGAAAGGATGGAAAAAACAGGCGTCGGTTTAAAAAACACCTTGTCCGTAATAGACATGACATTCGAAGATCAGATAAAAAGGTTTGACGCGTCGTCTTCCCCTTATGAAACTTTCAAAGGCCTCAGCACGTTAATTGACAAGACTGTTCGAGGAGTCAAAATTGAGCGTTTTCTTCCCGGAGACAGCTCCCGACATTTTCATACCCTTGAAATCCATACTGAAAATGGTGAAATACTAAGTTATCTCAACATGTTATACATGAAAAGATATGTCCCCTGTTACTATCTTATTTATGTTGAAGTCATGCCGTCATTTAGGGGATTGGGCTTGGGTAACAAGATTCTTAATGCTTTCATAGAATTTTTAAGAGAAAGAAAAGCGATCGGGCTTCTGGACAATATTGTTCCCCATGAAGATCCTGCGTATAAGATTTACACCAGACTCGGCTGGAATACTCTTGAAAATTTTGTCGGTAATGATATGCCTGAAGAATGGCAGAGCTATATGATCTTTGTGCCCGAAACCGTTATGTCGCATAACATGAAGGACAATATAACCCGGACGCTCTTTAACCTTAAAAAAAAGAAAGCCTTTATTGATATGCATGATAACGAGGATATGGTAAAGAGAACAATTGAAGAGTTCCATGCCGTCTATGAAGCCCTGACCACTCTTTTCAATGAAGAGCTTGAATCGGGTATTTCAACTCCTCTCATGCGCTTTATGTTTACTCGCTTTACTACAAAATTCTTAGGTTTTCAAAGGCGTATTACAACGCTCATCGGTTATACAGGCGGAGAATCTCTCGGACAGATTTCCTTCCCGGACAGTATCAGAGAGCTTCCAATTCAGCCCTATTCCTTATGGAATCTTGACGAAGAGGATGCGGGCATATGGGGAGACGAAGGCGTCCTTCGAAGCCTGCCTGCAAAACTAAAAGAATATCCCACATCCTTCATTGAAGATTTACCCTTTTATCGAAGACCTTATCTGTATAGTTGTCAGGAAAATATGGAAGCATGGCCGAGGCAATTGCTCAGGATATCCGATCTTCACAATTTTGGTTTTGATCCTACAAGGCTGAAAGAGTTCCATCACGAAGGACAGGATTACATATTCGAAAGAATATCACCTATCTTTTTTTCCGCTATTGTCAGGCAGAGGACATTCTTGAAAAAAATCGAGAAATCCCTGTCAGGGTTGCGAATTCGAGATGCAATAATAAAAATTAACCCTATCCTCCTTATCTTTAGGGACAGTGGGAATATCTATGTTTTGCGAAAAAAAGTGGAAGGAGTACATTCCCAGGAAGCACTGGATCAGATAAAAACAGTGCCATATTTAAGGGAAATAAACCGTGGTATCGGTGTTGACCGTGTAATAAAAAACACGATAAAGGATACAAGGGACTGGCTAAAAAAGAAATTCCATTCAGGCTTTAAGCAGGAAATAGAAGATTTGACATACTTTGTCCCATGGGACATTGAAAATAACCTTTCCAGAGTTAACGTTCATGTTTCCGGTATTTCATTGGGTAACTTATGGATTGCATAGATATGCCAAGCGTTGACTATATATTAATGAACAGAGCTGATATTCAAAGACTTTTTATTACATCTGACTACGCAAACTCTGTCTTCTACAGAACTGATTTTATATTTTTTAGCTTTTTTAGCTGCACGGGTCCGCCATAGGCCTTTATGTTTTTGTTTTTACAAGGCTCTGTGCGGATCAACCGCGCAGAGCCTTTTTTTATTTCATATTAAATCTAAAAAAAGGAGGGTATTTTATGTTAGACGCATTATTCAAACCAAGGGCAGTGGCAGTTATAGGTGCTTCAGCAAAAGAACTTCATATCGGCAATCAGATAATCAGGAACCTTCTGGAATTCGGGTATAAGGGAAATGTTTACCCTATCAACCCTAAGGCGGATTTAATTCGGGGGATCAAGGCTTACAAATCCATTCTGGATGTGCCCACCGATGTTGATGTGGTGCACATGGCTATCCCGGCGTCATTCGTGCCGCAGGCAATTGAGGATTGCGGAAGAAAAGGTGTCAGAATGGTTGTCCTCAATGGAGGAGGCTTCTCTGAAACCGGTTCTATAGGCGCAGCCATAGAAGAGGATTGTATGGCAAGGGCCAAACGACATGATATCAGGATATTCGGTCCAAACTGCCAGGGGATTATCAATACCGACCCTGAAGTCAGGGCTTACTGCAATTTTACATTCACAAGACCTGAAGCCGGCTCGCTCTCCATAGTGGCCTTAAGTGGCGGAGTTGCTTCCTTCATCCATCAAGCATTTGCCGATATGGGCATCGGGACCAGACTGTACGCATCAAATGGAAATGCCTGCGATGTTTCAATCCCTGAAATCATCCAATACTTCGGGAACGATGAGGGGACGCGGGTAATTGTATTATATGTCGAGGGGCTGAAGGAACCTCGCGCATTCCTTGAGGCGGCAAAGATGACAGCAAAAAAGAAACCGATTCTTGCTATGAAGGCAGGACGCACAGAAGAAGGGGCAAGGGCAGCTTCTTCTCATACTGGAGGTATTGCAAAGCAGGAGATTGCCACTGATCTGATCTTCGAAAAGGCAGGCATAATAAGTTTCCGTGATGAGGCGGAACTGTGCCAGGCCGGGGCGGTTTTTGCGACACAGCCGATTCCCCGTGGAAACAGGATAGGAGTTATAACAAATACAGGCGGTCCGGCGGTAATTGCCACAGACGTGCTTGCGGCCTGCGGGCTAAAAATACCACCTCTTTCAAAAAAGGCAACAGAGCTATTAAAGGAAAAATTGTTTGCCGAGGCTTCAATCAACAACCCCTTAGACGTGCTTGCAACAGCAGAGGCGCATCATTTCAGAGCTGCCATGGATTGCATGATGGAGGAAGAAGAAATCGACAGCATCTATATCAATTTCGTTACAGCGCCTTTTGTAGACCCCGACAGTATTGCTGAAGAGATTGTTGAAGTAAATAAACAGCATAAAAAGCCTATAGTATGTAACCTTATGACAGACAAAAATCAATGGGCTCGGACTGTGAGTATACTAAAAGAAGGCGGCGTTCCAATTTATGATTTTCCCGGCGCAGGCGCAAAAGCCCTTGCAGCGCTGACGAAATATGCTGAGATTTGTCGGAGGAAAACCGCAAAGGTCAAACAGTTCAAGGATGCCGATAAACTGAAAGCAAGGACTATTATTGAAAAAGCACAGGCTGCCGGCAGAAAAATACTGTCCGCCGGCGAGGTTTATGGAGTCCTTGACGCTTATAATGTTCCTGTTGCGGACCGGCGGATTGTTGACAACGCTGAGAATGCGGAAAAAGTTGCTGCTGAGATAGGATTCCCCGTGGTTGTCAAAGTAGATTCGGAATCTATCCTTCACAAGAGCGATGAGGGCGGTGTAGCCATAAATCTTCAAGACGGACGCTCTGTAAGATCGGCTGTTAAAAAAATGGAAAACAAATTTAATAATCTAAAGGGCCTGAAATTCCTTGTCCAGAAATACCTCCCCAAGGGCATGGAAGTCATTGTAGGGGCAAAGGCCGAAGAAGGGCTGGGGCATCTTATTATGTTCGGCATTGGCGGCATCAATGTTGAAATTATGAGGGATACAGTTTTCAAGCTATCCCCTGTAACTACCGTAGATATACAAGCAATGTTCTCATCTTTGAAGGCAGCTCCGATACTAAATGGTGTGAGAGGCAAAAAAGGCTTAGATAAAAGAGGGACTATAGAGATCATCCAACGCATCTCGCAATTGGTTGTCGAAGTGCCGGAAATTCAGGAATTGGATCTTAATCCCGTGATCGCCTATGAGGATCATGTCTGTGTTGTTGATGCCAGAATAATTTTGTAGGCAAAATACCGCAGGGATGGTTGCAAAGGCAAAGACAGGTTCATTTTTTTTGCCTTTGCAACCATCCCTGCTTTTACAGGAGTTCTTTTACCTTTTTCGACAATCCACACCTTCTTCATATAATACATTTCAGATGCCCCTGCCCTGATAAACCTATTGATTAATTCAATAAAAATTATGATATCTTTAAGCTGAAAGCAAATCATAAGAAATATAAAAGATTTCCTCCGGGGGCTACTAAAAGTATGTTCTTAATATATTCAATTATCTCTTTTGTTATCCTTGTTTTCTATTCTGTTAGTTTTGAATTTAAATTTTACTCTCACTTTATAATAAGTCAAATAGCGCATGGTGTTTCAGGAGGTAAAATATATTTTTGTCTTATTTATTTTTCCGTGTGCTTTCTTGTCCTTTATTTTAAAAGAAATCGAAAATCTGTTATTCCTATCACTAAAAAGGTTTTATGGACTTCAATATTATTCATCATTTCAGGCACACTCTCATCACTTTGCTCGTACATTCATTACATTATAAAGTATAATCTGCCAGTAGGTTCATATGCCTTTCATTTTAGGGAGATTTATAATTCTATAAATTACTTTCCCCATATACACACTTCTAAACTGTATCTCTATAAAATTTCAGGTCTAACGGGTTTTGACCGGTTTTTAACAAATATGGACGACGGAAGAGCTTTTGTTGATGTTATTCCTGCGATTTATCCATATTTAACTGCAATTTCCACCATATACTTGATTGTAGCCTTCACTTTTTATTTAATTCCTTTTACTGTAAACAGGTGGGACAAAAAATTTAGAGCAGGCATTGCGATAATTACAGTTTTTGCCTGCCATTCAATAATCAAGTGCCTGTCGGACGGGGGTCCCTTTGCTTACGATTTTATCATCAGCTTCGGTGTTTTGTCTGTCTTAATAAATTCACGAAGCCCTGAAGAGGTAATGCTGTTCGTAAAAAAGAGAGTGAAGGTGTTTTTTTGGGCAACTTTTTTAATCCTGTCATTATTGTTTTGTCTTGATCCGTATCTCGGAATATTGACTTATACACTGAAGCACGGTTTGGCTTTTTTAGCCATCCTGGTACTTATTTATTTTATAACAATAAAAAAAGAATTCAAAAAAAGATTGATTTTTGCCTCAATAATTGTAGGTTTGTCATTTTATATACTCTACAATATATCAGCCAAATTCTTTATTTATATCAGGCCTTTTTTATCCTTTGTAGATAGTGGTACAGTTATCCATTATTTTCATTACAAGGGCGATAAGCTGCCGGAATTATTAAGAAACGGTAAATTAATATTTAAAGACGATTTTATAGATATTTACAAATACAAGACTGAAAGGAAGGAGAAAATCCTTGGAATATACAGAGCCTTTAATGAAAATCCTTATAGAAACAGACATATAGCCATAATGCCTGTTGATAGAGAAAAAGTAAGTGGTATATTCGCAGAGGTAACAATGCTGAGTTTAAAGGGCGCAAAGATTATATTGCCGACAACCGGGATCTTCCAATTGAATTTAACAAAAAAAGATCTGGATAAAATGAATTTCTATGCTGAGATGGTCTTTAATTCTGCATATTTCCCTTGTTTGGCCAAAGCAGAAAATACTGTTATAACCCTGCTTGATGAAAATCATAGGTTTGTCATGTATTATTTTGTTAATAGATTTTTAAATTATTATGGAATAAACGAATTTATCTTTATCCCCTTCGGATTCTACAGTAATCCTTAAAAATCCTGATATGAAGCGGTTAGTGAAGGGTTATCCCGATTAAAGTTTACAATTAAAATTGCTCCGCTTTTAAATTGAAATTGCATTTGCCTGCATCCGCCGTCAGGGCATGGATAGTCTCTAATTGTTGAAGGATTATCAATTTTCAAAATTCCGGTAATTTGTTTATCCATCATCAAAGTTTCTCTTCCGCTGATGCCCATGCTGTCGTTAGGCACTTTCACAAAACTCGGGATTGAAACCTGATCCCGAAAATATTGTAAATTTCCTCCTTTTAAGACATAATTAGAAAAATAAATATTCAAAGCAGACCTCATCGCGCCAAGAAGGCCGTCTGCTGCACCTCTTTCACTCTGTCTCCTCATGTCTAAATATTTGGGAACTGCGACTGCCGCAAGAATACCAAGAATTACGATAATTATAATCAGCTCAATTAAAGTAAAGCCTTTAGTGTTGGCTTTCAACAGACCCCCTATTTTCATTTTTGATTTTTATATTAGCAATAATTATGCCATATAAACACTTATCTCAAATCTTTTAAGATAAGTGTTTATACAATTAATACCCTATTGGAATCTCATTAAAAAAACACAATATTTTGTCAAATAACTACAAAAAGTGTAGTTTGCTGACCGGACGAGCCTGCAAACCCCACCTGCTGTATAAATGGAAATAAAGTAATAGCGGCTCATCTTTATTGTCGGTAGCACTGCCATTCACAGGAGCTGGAAGATCAAGCATTTCGGTACATCTCCGGTCTTCTGTCACGAAAAAGATCGTTATAGGGATTCAGGGATTTGTCTTTGGCCTTTTCCAGGGAAATGTCCGCTATTTCCAAGGATTCTTCATTTTCCGGGGCCTTAGCGCATAAAGAACTGTCCGGTGAGATAATCTGACTTGTGCCTATAAACTTCATGGTTTGTCCTCCTTTCCTGCTTTCCGTGCCTATCCTGTTTGCTGTTACGGCATAAACCCTGTTTTCAAGACAACGGATGGGCATGGCAGCAGGACAGTAAGGCAAAACAAGATTGGCCGGATGCGCAACCACCTCTGCGCCCTTAAGTGCAAGAGTCCTCATTGATTCAGGAAACATCCAGTCAAAACATATCATGACACCTATCTCACCAATGGCCGTGTGAAAGACTTCAAAACCTGTATCGCCGGGCTTGAACCAAAGTTTCTCCTCGAAAAAGAGATGTGTTTTACGGTAGACTCCTATGTATCCTTCGGGCCCGGTCAGAATAGCCGAATTGAAAAACCCTCCCCCATGCTTTTCGGGAAGCCCTGCTACAATATGTATGCCCTTGCTGCGGGATAGCCCAGCCAACATTTCTGTAGTATAACCATTGGGTATTTGTTCTGAAAGTTGGTCAACTTCATCATGGGAAATGAACTGATAACCGGTGGCAAAGAGTTCCGGAAGCACAATAAGGTCAGCATCAACATCTTTAAGAACACGCAAGACATTTTCGATGTTCCCCTCTTTTTCCCCGAAAACAGGCTCAAACTGGTAAAACCCGGCCCTCATAATGTAAGATCATAACATCATAACAGTTATGCAGCAAGTCCCAAATTAAAGGCACTAATATCTTGACATACAGCAAGGAGTTATGTTTTAAATAAAAACAATGCCGAGGTAGCTCAGTCGGTAGAGCAGGGGACTGAAAATCCCCGTGTCAGCGGTTCAATTCCGTTCCTCGGCATTTTATTTTATCAAAATACCATATGCTTTTTGAAAACCCCTGATAATGGGGTTTTTTTGTGGGGACATTTCGATAAATCTTTGAATGGCAATGGTTCGCAAGATATTCCATACTTCTAATCCAAACAGTTATCTCTACTCAAAAGGAAAGTTCCATAATTCAGGTTTTTTATAATGTTTGCTCATGAAAACGTTGTATATAAAAACAGTGCTGTAGTAAATTCATGCAGAAGAAGTTTTGAGTTTGCGAAGGAGGAGGAGCTGTGAAATGAAAGAAAGTGACGACAACAGCATAAGGTGTTTCTCTTGTGAAATATAAATTATTCTGGTAATCTCTTTTGACTAAAGGCGGAACGCTAATTTCGGGAGGTAAAGTTTATGAATATTTTGTCTGCAATCGGTAATACGCCACTTGTGGAATTGATGAACATCAATCCTAATCCAAACGTAAAAGTACTCTGTAAACTTGAAGGTTGTAATCCCGGAGGGTCTGTTAAAGACCGTCCTGCCCTATATATGATAACAAAAGCAGAAGCACGCGGTGATTTGACCATAGATAAAATCATTCTTGAACCTACTTCCGGCAACACAGGTATTGCAATCGCGATGATAGGGGCCGCAAAAGGATACAAGGTTGATCTCTGTATGCCCGAATGTGTCAGCATGGAGAGAAGACTTATTCTCCAGGGTCTCGGTGCAGAGGTTTTTCTTACCTCGGCAAAAGAAAATATTGACGGTGCAATTCGGAAGGCTTACCAACTGTTTGAAAAAGAACGGGGTAAATATTTTATGCCGAACCAATATGACAATAATGATAATGTTCTTGCGCATTATGAAACAACAGGCCCTGAAATCTTTGCACAAACAGATGGGGAGATTGACGTATTTGTTGCAGGCATGGGAACTACAGGAACACTTATGGGTACTTCAAAATATTTAAAAGAAAAAAAACCTCAAATAAAGATTGTTGGTGTTGAACCCGCTATAGGTCATACGATCCAGGGACTGAAAAATCTGACTGAATCCATAGTGCCGAAGATATATCAGTCTGAAATACTGGATGATAAGATCATCATTGGAGATGGTGAGGCATTTGAAGTAACAAAACTGCTTGCCCAGAAAGAAGGGATTTTTGTCGGAACATCAAGCGGAGCGGCAGCGGCAGCGGCATTACAAATAGCAAGGAACATGGATCATGGTACGATTGTCGTCATATTGCCTGACAGGGGCGACCGCTACCTGAGCACCATGCAGTTCAGATCAATCTGCGCTAAATGCCCGCCGTAAGAAACAGTATCGCTAAAAACATATGGATTTTTCTAAGAAGGGGTAAAAACATGACAAGAACAATAAAACTTTTATCCTGTTTTGCTTTGTTGGTTTTGTTTACCTGCCCGATATGCCTTTTTGCTCAGACATCAGGCAACATCGCTGCAAAGCCGGGGAAAAAGCTCATTGTCGGGGTTGTTGAAGACCCACCTTACCTTATGAAGGAAAAGAACGGGGAATGGACCGGTCTCAATGTGGATATATGGAAGAATGTAGCTCAAGAACTGAAACTCGACTATGAATTCAAAGAAATGGCATTCAAGGAATTGATTGATGCGCTGAAAAATAACGCGATAGACATCTCAATAGAAGCTTTTTTCGTGGTAGCAGAGAGACAAAAGATCTTCGATTACTCTGTTGCCTTCGGAAACACCAGAACCGCTGTGGCAACTCTGCCGCAAAAGATTGTTCATCCCTGGTGGGCTGCAGTTAAAATCTTCCTTTCCTGGGGGACCTTAAAGACAGTGGGATTGATCTGCCTGATTCTCTGTGTCCTCGGGTTCCTTTTCTGGCTTATAGAAAGAAAGACTAACCCCGACCATTTTGGAGGAGGTACGATTAGGGGTATTGGCACCGGCATCTATTGGGTCGGTTCAACACTTGCTTCCGGTGTTTGCATTGGCATCACCCTGAAATCTCTGACTGCCCGCATTCTGGGGCTGATCTGGATGCTCGTATGCGCCATCACCTTGAGCGCCTTGATTGCCTCCCTTGCCAGCTCTCTCTATGCAAACCGTTCAGCGACAGATGTGGTAGATGAAGAGACCCTCCGGCATATGCTCTTGGGCAGCGTCAGTGATGGTGCCGAATCGACTATCCTGAAAAATATCGGAGGGAAATATCTTCTGTACCGGGATGAAGAGGAGGCGCTCAAGGCCTTATTAAATGGCAAAATTGAGGGTTTTTTTTACGATGAAATTACGCTGCACTATTACAAAGACAATGATTACAAGAACAGGATTTCCGTCTATCCCACGGGGTCCAGAAGATTCTCTTTTGCCTTCGGACTCCCCAAGGAAAGCCCGCTGCGCCGAAAAGTGAACTTTGCCTTGCTCAGCTTAATTGAAAAGCCTGATTGGGTATACCTGCTCAAACGATATGGGCTGAAACAGAATTTTGAAGAAAGTCCTTCGGTAAGTATGGGAAGAAAAAAATAAGCATGCAGCACAACTCAATGCAGCCAAATCAGGTGATAAACAACAGGAACGCCCTTATTCATTTTTAAGCTATCCCCCTATTTTGACTTACTCCAATTCTAATTCATAAGTGAATTGGAATTACCAGATGCGACCCAGTCTGATGCCGTAGTTTTTCTGATCCACTTCCGGCTGAATATGCCAACCCTTGTAAGGCCGGGTAAAAATATAGCTGCTCACAATCCCGATGGCAGCCCCGGCTAACACATCATGTGTATAATGATTATTTGATTCAACCCTGCTGACAGCCACAAATGTTGCGGCAGCGTAGGCCGGTATACCATATTCCCAGCCATAACGTTTGCGCATAAACTCAGCGGAGGCAAAAGAAATTGAAGTGTGTGCAGAAGGAAAAGACTGGCTCTTACCATCGGGACGTGTCTCATTCACAGTATATTTCAGACCGTAAGTAATTCCCATTGTTAGAGCTGCTGATCCTCCGAGCTGCACCGCACCCTTGGCATCCTTAAAACCAATCGTCAATCCTGCTGCTGTGGCAGGTATAAGAAAGGTTAGAATATCGCCGGCTGACTCAATGCTGTCGCCTGCCTGAACAGTTACACTGAAAGAGAAGCACAAAAGCATTCCGCAAAGCAGAGTTTTTAATATGAAAATATTATGTCTCACAATCTTCCCCAATCGTTAGTTATTGTTTAAAACGACATATCGTAACATAATAAAACCTGAAGTCAAAGATGAATTCTACACCCGTTCTTTTTGTTGCAGCCGCCTCTATCAACAAAATAAATGTTGCTGACATTTCAGGAATAGTATCAAAAAAAAGCATTTAAATGAAATGCCATTTGCTAAATTGTCTTTGCTTTTTTGATGGTTTGCCGTTATTCTTTGCAATGTGTACAAGATACCTACGTTGTTGTGAAGAAATGAAATGAACTGGATTATGGACAGGACAGTCGAGTTTTTCATTCAAAACTTCCCATCATGGCAGAACATCATCATTGGCGGTCCGCTGGGTCTTGCGTGGTCGTTTGCCTGCCTGTGGTTTGCAGGTATTTTGAAACAGAATGGAACCCGTACAGGATATACGCGAAAAGTATTTCATTTCATGATCTTTACGACGGTAGCAGGCCTCCATTGGAAATTCGGCACTTCAGCGGTCTGTCTCTTTGGCGGCATGTGCACACTGGTTGTTTTCTTCGCAGTATGGCGAGGCGACGGCAATATGCTTTACGAGGCTATGGCTAGAGAAAAAGATGAACCTCACCGGACGTTTTTTATCCTGGCGCCATATTTCACCACCTTGATCGGCGGTCTCTTGAGCAATATCCTTTTTGGTGCGTTTGCTGTTTCAGGGTATCTCGTTACCGGCCTGGGAGATGCGATTGGCGAACCGGTTGGGACGATGTTCGGAAAACACCAGTACCGGGTGCTGTCGCTGTCATCAGTTCCTGCTACAAGGAGCTGGGAGGGCTCGATAGCCGTCTTTATCGTGTCGTGCTTTGCCCTGGCTCTGGCAGCCGCCCTCTCACCGCACATACTTGCCCCCTCGCTCAGTATAGCCACAATCATCGGCATAGCAGCAGTTTGTACTTTAACCGAAGCCTTATCCCCGCACGGCTGGGACAATGCTACTATGCAACTCATTCCATCAGCGTTGGTTTGGGCGTTAATGAAATCATAGAAACTGTACAGCCAAAAAAGGGACGAAACCCCTCACTGCTAAAGAACTCCTCAACAAAGCATACATTAATAACTGTATAATTTCAACATGTGTAAACAAATTTAACGATTCAGATAAAGACCCAATATTACAACATGTTAGATAGCAGTTACTATGCCTCTGTGTTAATAGTTTTATCACTCAGGAAGAAGTCCATACCAACCCCATAGCGGTCTATCTTATTGATATAACAACAATATAGTTATTGGCACGGACATTGCATTAATTAAAGTATTATGTGTAATCATACAAGAAAAGAAAATAAAAACATAAAGGAGATAAAATAATGGAAAAGAATGTATTGTTAATTGATGATGAAGCAGCTCTGAGAAGACATGTTTCAATGGGACTTATGCAGCAGGGATATCATACCGAACCATGTGAGAACGGTATGAAAGGATTAGAGACATTAGACACCCTTATGAAGAGAAAGATGGCCCCTGAGTGCGCAATAGTGGATATAAGGCTTCCTGATATCGACGGGCTCAAGCTCCTGAAAGTTATCAAATCATGTTATCCCAATCTTCCCGTAGTTATGATAACAGGACACGGCAATGACAGCATAGCACAGGAAGCAAAGAACCAGAAGGCAGAAGCATATCTGGAAAAACCCTTCGAAATGGAAGAGCTGACAAATATTATTGCATCCTTTGCCGCATCAACACCGGCTGCAGATTCCGGTGTAGCAACTCCGCAGGTAATACCAACGCCGGCACAGTCCACAACAGCTTATGCTCTTGTAAACCTTGAGAGTGATGCCAATTTCCTCAAAGTGTACCGCACACTTTATTTCCAGGAGAACGTGGTCTACTGTGATGCCATAAGGGGCGACCACGACATGGTGCTTCTGCTTCAGGCAGATACCGCTGAAGCTATAGAAGCAATTGTGGATAAGGAAATAAAGATAATTCCGGGTATTGCCGAAGTATCACTGTTAAGCGTTGAAGTGCCCACATTCGGTGAGAACGTTCACAGTATAATCGGCGCTGTCGATAAGGCCCTGGGACGGGACAAAGCAGACGAGAATGCCAATACGGATCAGACGGCAAGGACAAGGACTTCCTCATATGTGATGATTGAAATTGAAAAAGAGAAACTTGAAGCTATTTATCCTGCCCTTTATTTCAATGACCAGGTTGTCTACTGCGATTATACGCACGGTAAATATGATATCGTACTTCTTATGAAGGGAACGAGCTTCAGCGAGATAGAAAACACCATAAGGACAAAATTCAAAACCCTCGACGGCGTGCTACGAATCAAGGAATGGCCGATACTGACTCTCTTCGAAGCATAAGAGAAAAAGCAAAAGAACATATCGCCACAGGAGGCTGTAAAAAGTCTTCTGTGGCGATATGTTCTTCAGAATTTGTTAATTTTTTAAGACAGGCAAAATCTTTTGTATTTATGAATTTACATTTCTGCCCAACTTTCTTTCAACTGATTCAACCTTCTGTATAATCCTCCCGCTTTTCCCTTTCCTGACATCAAGCTTTATGGTTGAGTAGACCCTGTTGCAGTCAGGTTCAAGCTGCTTATATGCTCTGTTTATTATATTGGATGCCTCTTCAAGTGTTTCCACTTCGAATACAGTGCCCATGGGCGTCAGTTTGTAGGATATATTGCTTTTGTCTATCATATCGATAATTCTACTCACATATTCACTTACACTGTCACCCTTATCTGTGGGGAACATGGCAAACTCGACCAAAACAGACATCATTCCTCCTGAATTCAGGGTTTATAATAAGTAGGCCTATCGCGTTCTCGGATTTTTGCTGGCAGCTTTTTTCTTGGCAGCAGACTGCTTCTGAGCAGACATATCGCTTTTTTCTTTCCTTGCTTTTATTACGTCCATCTCGTTCCTCAGTTGAGCCAGATCAAACTTTAATTTATCATTTTCTTTATTAATGCGCTCAAGCTTTGTTTGAAAAGCTGCAATCTCAGATTTAAAGGCGGCAAAGTCCACGTTGCTTACCTTTTTGTCCAAGTTTACTATATCTCCTTTCACAACAGATATTTGCATTCTCAGAAAAGCTGTTGCCGCTCCGATTACAATAATAAGAACAAAAGCAATAGGCAGGAGCAAAGGTAAAAGATTCTTTATTTTTTCAACAGCACTACCCTCTCCGTCAATTTCCTTTGGTTTCCACTGCTCTTCAGGCATTTTAAAAAAATCATCGTCGATTTTTATTTGCTTTCCAGTATCATCTATTTTCATTAATAATTAAAACCTCCTGTAATATTATTTGATTGGGATATTATATTATTGCTTTTATTATATTTATTTTAAATGTATACTATCAAAAAACTACTTAAAGTAAAAGGATTAATATCGCCGATCTTCTATAACATACTATAATAACATGGTAAAATTGTATATAATAACCTTTTTTTAAAAAAGCGGAATATTGAATAATAAGGACGGTGTAATGGAAAAACCGATACAGGAAATGACTGAGTTAAAGTCACGCCTTGCCGAACTTGAGAAGATAAACGCTGAACACAAGCGTGCAGACAAGGCGATTAAGAACTCGGAAGGTTTGCTGCGGTTGATTCTTACCCTCTCCACAAACTTTATTATTCTCTCTCCGGACGAAATAGATGATGGAATAAATGATGTGTTAAAAGCAATAGGAAGCTTTGCCGGTGTTGACAGGAGCTATGTTTTCCAATTTGAAAAAAACGGCCTTGAGATGAGCAATACCCACGAGTGGTGCGGAAAAGGGATCAAGTCCAAGATACAGGGTCTTCAGCATATATCAATAAATGAATTTCCCTGGCTTTGTGAAAAAATAATGAATTTTGAAGTGATCCATCTCCCTGATATTACGGAACTTCCCTTCAACGCGATAGCAGAGAAAAAAGAATTTATGCGGGAAGACATCCAGTCCATTATTGCCGTACCGATTGTGTCAGCCTATTCAATCATGGGCTTCCTCGGATTTGACAGCGTCTGCTCAAAAAAGAGATGGTCAGAGGATACAATTTCACTTCTTAAAAATGTAGGGGAGATATTTGCACACGCCCTGTCGAGAAAGCAAATAACAGAAGCATTGCGCGAGAACGAATCCAAGTACAGGACCCTTTTTGAATATGCCAATGACATCATATTGCTTATTAAAGGGGATATTTTTGTTGATTGTAATACAAAAACACTACAAATATTCGGATGTTCATGCAACCAGATTGTCGAACAGCCTATATACCGGTTTTCGCCGGTTTTTCAGCCGGACGGGAGCAACTCAAGAGAAATATTTACTGAAAAGATGAATGCCGCTTTAAAGGGCAATCCCCAGCATTTCGAATGGAAACACTGCCGTTATGACGGAACCGCTTTTGACGCTGAGGTAAGTTTAAACCGTATTGTGCTGGGCGGTGAAGCCTTTGTCCAGGCAATTATCCGGGATGTAACAGAGCGCAAAATAGCGGAAGAATTGTTCAGAACCCTGGCAAACAGCTCGCCTGCCGGTGTTCATATAGTACAGGGCGGTAAGTTTAAATTTGTAAACCCCAGCTTTCAGCAAATTACAGGATATAGTGAAGACGAAGTGGTTGGCAAGAATTCTCTTGCTTTTGTGATAGATGAAGAAAAAGAAGCGGCAAAAGATAATGTCTTAAAAATGTTACAGGGTGAACGGCCATCCGCTTTTGAGATCAGGGTTCATGCAAAAACAGGGGAAATCAGATGGATCCTTACAACTATTACATCCATAATGTATAAAGGAAAACGGGCAGTTCTCGGAAATTTCATTGATGTAACAGACCAGAAAAAAACAGAAATGTTGTTAAAGGAATCGGAAGAACGCTATCGCATTCTTACCGAGAAATCTCTTGTCGGCGTTTATATGGTTCAGGATAAGATTTTCCGGTATGTAAATCGGGCTTTTGCCAATATTCATGGTTATGAACCCGTTGAGATGATCGGCAAACTGGGGCCTATGGATTTTATAGTCCCCGGGGACCGTGAAAAAACTGAAGAGAGTGTCCGCATGAGAGAAAGAGGTGAAACAGACGGCATACTCCTTGAAGTGGGCATAACACGAAAAGACGGAGCAGCACGAAATGTTGAGGTATACGGCTCCCGCGCAATATACAACGGCAGGGCGGCAGAGTTGGGGACACTTCTTGATGTAACGGAAAAGAAACAAATGGAAGAACAATTACAGACAATGTCAATGAAGGATGAACTGACGAAGCTTTATAACCGGCGGGGTTTTTTCATTGTTTCCGAGCAGCAGATCAGAATTGCGAATCGCACAAAAAATGAGGTTCTCTGTTTTTTTATCGACCTTGACGGCATGAAGTGGATAAATGACACCCTGGGCCACAAGGAAGGTGATGATGCACTCATTATGACTGCGAACATTCTCCGTGAGACTTTTCGGGAAGCGGATATAATCGGGCGCATCGGCGGAGACGAGTTCGCTGTACTCGCAGTCGGTACAAGCAAAGCAGGCGCGGATTTGCTCGTAAAACGCCTACGGAAACATATTGAAAGATATAACAAAACATACAACAGACCTTACAAACTATCATTAAGCACCGGCGTAGCATGTTATGATCCTGAACACCCTCAATCAATTGATGATCTCATGTCGGAAGCCGATACTCTTATGTACAAAGAAAAAAAAGAAAAATATCTGCGTCTGGGAATAGCCCGGTAACACACTGGGGTATTCACAACAATTGACAGATGCACTCAGCGGTTGTATATTTCCTTTTATGTTTGATAAGATGCGTGACTCTATACAATCGGTTTTCGAGCGCGACCCTGCTGCCAGGAACATTCTTGAAATCGTCTTGTGCTATCCCGGTTTTCACGCAATCCTCTTTTACAGAATCAGTAGCTGGTTTTGGGCTCATAAGCTATACCTGCTTGGAAGATTGGTGTCGCATGCAGGAAGATTTTTAACAGGTATTGAGATACATCCGGGCGCAAAGATCGGTAAAAAGTTTTTTATTGACCACGGCATGGGTGTGGTTATAGGAGAGACAACAGAAATAGGCGACAACGTAACCCTCTATCACGGCGTTACACTTGGAGGAACAACATGGAAGAAGATAAAGAGGCACCCCACTATAGGAAATAATGTGGTTATCGGCACCGGCGCAAAGGTCCTGGGACCTGTTAAAATCGGGGATAATTCCAAGATAGGCGCTAATTCTGTTGTTGTAAATGAAATACCGCCCAACTCAATTGTGGTAGGCATCCCCGGCAAAGTAGTCTTCAGGGTTGAGGGGGATAATAGGATTCAAATGGACAGCGCATTCATGCCTGACCCTCAATCCAGGGCCATTGCTTCTCTTATTGATCGGGTAAAAAAACTTGAAGAGAAACTGGGCGGACAAGAAAAGAAAGGAGACGTTAACAGATCGCTTGAATAAGCAAAGTGAGCATCATAATGTACGAAGAAAGATTCTACAGAAATATATCAAAACCCCGTGATATGCTTTGTTACGAGGTAAAGCTTCAGGAGACGGACCTCTTTTGTTGCACAAAAACAGATTTAAGGAACTACATAGAAGAACGGGTGATTTTCTACCGGCATCAGCTTGAAGCATATATCAGATACAGACCTTTATTTAAGGAAAGCCTGGCGCCTGTTGAAACCGATATTTTTGCCCCTGGAATTGTACGGGAAATGATAGAAGCATCGCAGGTCATAGGTGTCGGGCCAATGGCTTGTGTGGCCGGGGCAATTTCAGAATATGTGGGAAGGGATATAGCCGCATTGACAGATGAATTTATTATTGAGAACGGCGGGGATATTTGCCTTAAAACAGACTATGATAGAGTTATGCTTGTATATGCAAAAGATTCGCCTTACAGTGAGAAGATAGGGATCAAATTGAAAGGGAGAGATAAATCATATGGAGTATGTACATCTTCAGGAACAGTAGGGCACTCCTTGAGCTTCGGCAAGGCTGATGCGGCATGTATTGTAGGAGATTCTTCCCTTTTTGCAGATGGACTTGCAACTTATGTTGGTAATATTGTAAAAAAAAAGGATGATATACCTTTTGCCATAGAAAAAAGCAAGGTGTATGCCGGCATAAGCGGTATACTGATTGTCCTCGGCGATAACCTTGGCGTCTGGGGCGATCTTGAAATAGTTAAGGTATAGTATAGAAATAGAAATATTTCTTATTTCGAAATTCGGCATGAATCACCCCGAGGGGCAACTAATTTAACTGCGAGGTTTGTTATGAAAAAACGGTTTATTATAAGGTTCAAAAGAGAGGCCATAGATAAGCCTGTCGTCTACCGGCTGGCGAAAGATTATGATTTGGTTTTCAATATCCTCAGGGCAAACCTGTCGCCCAGGGCTGATTCTATGATGGTGCTGGAGATAGAAGGAACAGATGAAAATTTTAATAACGGCATGAAATACTTAGAGGATATGAATCTGGATATGGAACCGATGGAACAGGATATAAACAGGGATGAGGCCAAGTGCGTACATTGCGGTGTGTGCACGAGCGTGTGCACCCCGAACGCATTATATATAAACAGGGAAAGTATGGAGGTTGAATTCGATTACGAAAAGTGCGTGGCCTGTGAATTATGCGTAAGAGTATGTCCGGTAAGGGCGTTGAATGTTTATTTCGATTAGAGGAAGGCATGAAAAGGATTTATTTCGATAATAATGCAACGACGCCAATACATCCTGAAGTAGCTGAATTTGTTGAACCTTTCTGGAGGGGACTATTCGGCAACCCGTCGAGCCTGCATTGGGCAGGAAGGGAAGTCGGGGGATATTACGACAAAGCTCAGGAGCAGGTTGCACAATTAATTAATGCCCATCCCGGTGAAATTGTTTTTACAAGCTGCGGAACGGAAAGTGATAATCATGCAATCAAAGGTACGGCCTATGCAAAAAAAAATCTGGGGCAGCATATTATTACGACAAAGGTTGAACACCCCGGCGTATTGAATTCATGTAACTATCTTGAAGCAAAGGGATTTGAAGTTACATACCTTCCCGTTGACAGTTATGGAAGGCTTGAACCGGGAGATGTAAAAAAAGCAATACGTGATGATACTATTCTTATTTCCGTTATGTATGCAAATAATGAAACAGGAACATTGTTGCCTATCAAAGAAATCGGCGAGATAGCGCGCGAAAAAGGGATTATTTTCCATTCCGATATGGTTCAGGCCATAGGAAAGATAGAAATTGACGTAAATGCGTTGAACGTGGATTTGGCAAGCTTTTCGGGCCACAAGGTATATGCGCCGAAGGGTATTGGAGCGTTATATATAAGGGGAGGTCTTGATATAGACAATCTTATTCACGGCGGTCATCAGGAGGCCGACAGAAGGGCCGGCACGGAAAACATGATCGGAATTTCCGCCCTCGGTAAAGCCTGTGAGTTGATAAAGGAAGAGATGGCGGCAGTGAACGGTAAGGTTGAGGCTTTGAGAAAAAAACTTTTGGAAGGTATTAAGGATCGTATCGATCATGTGAGACTGAACGGACACCCCGAACACAGGCTGCCCAACACGCTGAATATAAGCATTGAGTATGCAGAGGCTGAATCGCTGCTTATTGCCCTTGATTTCAACGGCATTGCCGTTTCCTCCGGTTCTGCCTGCTCCTCAGGCTCAACAGAACCATCCCATGTTCTTCTTTCAATGGGTATACCTCATGAAATATGTCAAAGTGCAATCAGGATAAGTCTTGGAAGGGAAAATACTGAAGAAGAAGTTGATTATGCCCTTTCCATTATGCCCGGTGTTGTAGCCAGACTGAGAGAGATGTCGCCGCTTTATAAAAAAAGAGAAAGTGGAACCATATCAAAGATATACTAATTCTGTCAAACCATCTATTTTAGGAGAAATAGAGCCGGATCGCTTTTTACACTTCCTTGATATTGTTGAAGATGCTATACTGATACAAGTGCAGGGACCAACTGCGAAACTTTAGTTATTATATATTTGGTGAACTTGCAATAGTCAAAAAGCTGCTTTGTTCTTGCGGATTCGGTAAAAATAACATATCAACAACAGCATGTTTATTTAGAAATGATTGTACTTACGGGTAGTTCCAAGGCATTCCCGTCCGAATATAAGTGCATTTTTTTCTTTACTTTTTCTATAATAATGTACATTATTTATTTATATTAACAAAAAAATATTGTTTAAACATAAACCGAGAGGGAGAAAACACTGATAGGTAAACTAAAAAGGTATATTTTACCCTGGTTTACGCCTGAAGCGCTGTTAAAAGCCCTGTTTTTTGGCGCAGGGGCAATGCTTATCATGGCCTTTAAAATACATTTTCCCATCACCGGCACAAAGCTCGTTAATGATCCAAGGGAGATATTAGTTACCCTGGGAGCCGCATTCACAGGCCCTGTCGGCGGTATAATCATCGGCATCATGTCCGGGTTAATTCAACCGGTGGCGGCTTTTTCCCATGTTTCCATGTTATGTCATGCAATCGGCGGTTTTTTCATAGGGATCTGTTACAGGCCTCTATATCGCCTCACAACTGTGCAGCGCCTTCTTTGTTGGTGGGTGTTGCTTGTAACAATTTATTATTTTGCCTTGATTATACCCCTTTCTTATATTGGAACATCGTTGTTTAACCCTGAGCTTTTGCAACAGATGTTCGGAACCCATGCGGGGTTTATAGACCTGTATATAAGGGTTCTTGCACCTTCCGCCATCCTAGAATGGATAGTTACTGTTATCGTTACAGTGGTGGTAATGCTGTCTCTACCGGAGAAATTTCGCACTCCGCCGGGACATGTTGGAAAAGATCCTTTAAAAATCTCCCAGGGTATGCTCTCGGCGAGACTTACCGCCTGGTTTTTTCTACTTTCAATGATACCGCTTGGCGTTATGGCCACCCTCATGGGTTATAAAGCAATACAAGGGGTGGAGGTAATATGGAACGGGCGGCATTTACTTCCTGTTGCGGGCAGTCTTCTTATCGTTGTATTGATCGCCGGTATTGTTATATGGGCACTGGTTGAACGCCCGTTAAGACAGTTGACCCGTGCTGCCGAAAAGATAGGCCGCGGCGATTTCAATATAGAATTGAAACAGGAATATCTTATAGATGAGCTTGGAATGCTCGGCAGTGTTCTCAACAATATGACACAACAACTCGGAGAACTTGTTGCAGACCTTATGCAGCAAGTTGAAGAATTTAAAACAGCACAGAAGGCTTTAAGCCTGTCTGAAGAAAAATACCGAAATATATATGAAAATGCCGTATTGGGAATCTTCCGCAGCACCCCCAGGGGTCGATTTATTGATGTAAATCCTGCATTGGCAAAGATCCATGGATATGCGTCCCCCGAGGAAATGATGATGGAGATCAAGAACATCGGCCGGCAGCTTTTCAAAGATCCTGAAGATCTTGAGCGATACACCAGCTTGCTGAAAAAACAGGATGTTGTAATGGGTTTTAAGGCACATCTTTTTCGCAAGGACAAAAACATAGCGTGGATTTCGATGGATGTTATGGCTTATAGAAATCAAAGCGGCAAGATACTTTACTATGAGGGTATTGTGCAGGACATTACCGAACGGGAAAAGGCAGAAAAAGACCTCTATAACGAGAAACAAAGATCCCTCACTTTGTCGGAGAATGCCCCCTTCGGCATGGCCATGATCGATAAGACCGGAAACTATACTTATATAAATCCAAAATATCATGAATTATTCGGTTATAACCTGGATGAAATTGCTGATGGACAAACATGGTTTCAAAAGGCATTCCCCGATCCTCAATACAGGTATAAAGCTATTTCATTATGGCAGGAAGATTTTAAAGATGCAAAACCAGGGGAAACTGTCATGCGAGATTTTATTGTTATCTGCAAAGATGGAGCCGAAAAGATTATAAATTTCAAAGCTTCTCTGTTAGCAGAAGGAGAAATATTAATAAGTTGTGAAGATATTACGGAGAGCAAGTTGTCTGAAGAAAGGCTCATTGAATATCAGCAATTTCTGGGGGCTATGCTTTCGGCTTCACCGGTTGCAGTCTGCAGGGTAAGGGATAGAAAACTTGTATGGACAAGCGATTCCCTGTCCCGCTTAACCGGATATTCTTTAGACGAACTGCTTAATGCAAGCACCAGACTTCTATACGACAGCGATGAAGCATACGAGGAGGAAGGGAGAACACTCTATGAGAAAGGCTGGTATGAAACAGGGCATGTTGTAAAAAAGGACGGCGCGAAAATTCATGCTTTTATCCGTCTTGTACCAATGGACAGCCGTTCTTTTATCATGACTTTTTCGGATATATCGGATATAAGAGAGATGCAAAAAGAGAAAGAAAAATTGCAACAACAATTAAACCATGCCCAGAAGATGGAAGCTATCGGAACTCTTGCAGGGGGTATTGCCCATGATTTTAACAATATTCTTACCGCATTGATAGGATATGGAAGTCTAATGCAAATTCGGATGGACAAGGATGACCCGCTTCAAAAATATGCTGAGCAGATACTTTCCACGTCAAAGAAGGCAACAGGACTTACGCGGAGCCTCCTTGCCTTCAGCAGAAAACAGCCTGCAACGCTAAGTCCTGCAAAGTTAAACAATGTTATCCGGGGTACGGAGAAACTCCTTGAAAGACTCCTTACCGAAGATATTGAATTACAGATATCCCTGTCCCATCAGGATATGACTATTATGGCAGATGTGACGCAGATAGACCAGATATTATTCAATCTTGCCACTAATGCACGGGATGCCATGCCTAACGGGGGTATATTAAATATTGAAACAAACAGCGCCTGTGTTACCGATAAATTCAACGAAATGCATGGCTATGGACAGCCGGGCATGTACGCCCTTTTGTCCGTATCTGATACAGGCATCGGCATGGATGAACCTACAAAAGAAAAAATATTCGATCCCTTTTTTACTACAAAGGAAATCGGCAAGGGAACGGGGTTAGGACTTTCCACTGTCTATGGAATTGTAAAACAACATAACGGTTGTGTAGACGTATACAGCGAGCCCGGCGCAGGAACAACCTTCAGGATATATTTCCCCTTGATAAAAACACCGGCAGATGAAGCCCAGCCCGCTGCTGTTCAAGCCAGAAAGGGAACTGAAACGATCCTTGTCGCTGAAGATAACGAAGAGGTAAGGATTTTAATTAAAGATTTTCTCAAAGAATACGGGTACAATATTATAGAGGCTGTAGACGGCAAAGATGCTGTAGATAAATTCAGGGAGCATAAGGGGGTTAATCATGACGGGATTGATCTCGTTATCATGGACTCAGTCATGCCTAAGAAAAACGGCAGGGAAGCATACGATGAGATACGGAAACTAAACCCGGAAATCAAAGTGCTTTTTACCAGCGGTTACACCAGAGATATTGTCCTTGACAAAGGTATTGAGGAAAAAGAATTCGATTTTATTACAAAGCCTCTGTCTCCCGATGAGTTGCTGCAAAAGGTAGGAGATATCCTCGAACGATAATCCGGTCATCCATTACAAAGTGAACTTATGAAAATCGGTCTGGCCATATATAATTTTAACCCCAGGAAAGGCGGGGCAGAGAGGTACGCCTATGATCTTGCTACGCGTTTAGCAAAGCGCGGGCACGAGGTGTGCGTATTCTGTGGGCAGGGGATGGAAACAAAAGGCATAAAGCTTATAAAGCTCAATACAGTGCCTTTCCCCAGATGGCTCAGGACGTTTTCCTTTGCATTTAAACACAGGGCCTGCATGAGGACTACCCGTCCTGACGTAATGTTAGGCTTTGGGAATACCTTTGAAGCCGATGTATACCAGAGCCACGGTGGGGTGCAGCGTATTTGGATGGAGAGGGAAATAGCAAGCTATGAAGACCCAAAAGAACGCAGGTACAAGGCATTCCTGCTGAGGAACAGCATCAACCAGCGAATACAGGAATGGATTGCTGAATATCCAGTCAGGACAAAGCGTTGTTCGAGGATTGTAGCCATATCCGATATGCTAAAAACCCATATGGCAGGCCATTTTAATATCAAACCGGACAGTATTGATGTTGTTTATAACGGAGTTGATACGCAGAGATTTGCACCTGCAGGTGCTCGGCCTGACGGGCCGCTCAGAATACTTTTTTGCGCAGGCAATTTCAGGCTCAAAGGACTTTTGCCTCTTTTACTCGCCGCAGGTGAGGTCTCAAAGGAAAGAAGTGATTTTCAATTACTTATTATGGGCAGGGGAAGAAAGGAGCGGTACGAACAGGTAATCAGAGAATTAAATATCGGGAACTGTGTGAATTTTCTTGGAGAACAGGCTCATCCTGAGGCTGTCTACAGGGGTGCTCATATTCTTGTTCATCCAACATTCTACGACGCCTGCTCGCTTACAACCATGGAGGCAATGGCATCAGGGCTGCCTGTTATTACAACAAGATGGAACGGCGCATCTGCCCTCGTATTGGAACAGGAAGGGTATGTGATCGATGAGCCCTTTAACATTGCCGATATGGTAACAGCAATAAAGGTACTCTTCAACAAGGATTTTAGAGATAGTATGGGGAAGAAGGCGCGTATAAAGCTTGAGTCATACACAATGGATCAAAACGCCGCAACGATGGAAAAAATACTGCTTGAGGCCGGATAGATTTAACGCATAAAATGTTGTTTATCTCACCAGGCGGGCATTTTTATTTGCCCCGCAGTTTTTTTGTATTGTACATCAATTTTTGTGTCCGCTAAAGCATCATCCATCAATGAGATGGTTCCCAAACGAGAAAGCTTTTTTTGTTATAGGAAATAATTCCCTTGCACCAATTCCTGACTTATTGTAATTTCAAAATAACAGCCATGAATACATATAGCATACCGCCTCTACTAAGCTCGATAATTCTTTTCATACTGTTCTTGATGGGAATATTTAAAGCAAAAAATGCGCATGTTAATCTCCTGTTCTCTCTGATATGCCTAATTGCTTGTCTGCTCAACATTGATAAAACATTGCTTACAATTATACATGATGAAACCCTGGCGATCAGGATAAGTAGAATAGACCATGCTTTTCTTGTTTTTATTATCCCGCTCTATCTTCACTTTACTATTTTAGCAACAGGACATAAGGGGTGGATGCCTCTTGTTAAAATATTTTATATCATAGCGTTCCTTCTTGTACCGCTCACACAGCATCCCCTTTACCTGACTGCCGTCATACCATATTATTTCGGTTATTTTGCTGCATCAGGCCCGTTATTTTATATATTCGGCACATTCTGCACATTAAGCATCGTCCTCTCTCTTTACCTTCTTTTCAAAAATCTTAAGGCTGAAAAGGTTTCTATCAAGAAAACAAGGATAAAATATATTATTTTAAGTTTTGGTCTTGCTGCCTTTGTAAACCATTTTGATGTTGCTATCATGGGGGGATACGAGGCATATCCAATCGGTAATTTTATATTTGTCCCTATGTGTCTTCTCGGATACGCAATTTATCGGCATGATGTGATGGAATGGAAAATATTCCTCAATAAGGGTATTGTGTTTATTACCCTGCTCCTGATATCCACAGGCTTTTTCATCGGCCTGCAGGTGTTGTTAAAAACTTTTTTTCGAAATTCATTAAATGCAGACCTTATATCATTGACGGCAATGTTATTTACTTTTCTTTTAATCTATATTTCCAAGGAAAGGGTACAAAATTTTCTTATACAATTTCTCCAGCAGGAATTCATAAAAAACAGAAAAGCCATAAAAGACCTCAGCTTTGAAATATTAACGCTCTATAGTATCGGAAAAATCAAAAAAACAATTATTGAAAGGCTGTCAAAGACCTTTATTCTCGAAAAATGCAATATGAAGATGGTTTCAAGGATAGAAGAGGGCGAGCTTTTTAGATTTATTCGTGAAAATGATGAGTCTTGGAAGCAGGGCTATAGATTGTCTCTGCCCGTACCTTCCAAATCGCATCCTGCATATCTGTTATTGGGCGAAAAGGGTGATACAAGTCTTTATACGACAGAGGAAACTGAGATACTGTCAATCCTTGCAAATCATAAAGCCGCGTGCGATAACTATAGCATAAAAAATGCGATAACTGACTTCCTAATAATGCTTGACCATGTCAATTTACATTTGATTATACCTTTGGCTTATAGTTCATAATCAATAGTTCAGTGACTTTTTTCTTTTTATCAGCACCTGCAGCCGAGTAACTGGTTGCGGCTGCTTCAATATGAAAATTTTTGAACAGTTTTCTGATCTCCGGAACATCATTAATCGACATAATGAATTTACCCTGAATTGTGGAGAGAAAGCTGGCCAATAATGTAAAATCATCTCGCGAGAATATCCCGGGGCCATAATAATCCTCATATTTATAGTATGGAGGATCCACATAAAAGAAAGTGCCTGGCCGGTCATATCGCTTTAATATTGTCTCATAGGGCTTATTTTCAATATAAACTCGACAAAGTCTGAGATGAGCTGCGGAGAGATTCTCCTCGATGCGCAATAGGTTAAAATTAGGTCTTTTTGTAGCGGCAATGTTGAATGTTGGTTTATGTATTTTGCCACCATAGCCATTCCTTAATAGATAGTAGAACCTCACTGCACGTTGAATATCTGTAAGTGATTCCGGTTCCTCAATTTTAAACCGCTCAAACTCGTCTCTGGCCACGAGAATCCATTTCAAATACCGTATAAACTCTTCTAAATGAAGTTTAATAACCCTGTAAAGTGTAACCAGGTCACTGTTGATGTCATTAATAATTTCGACATCGCTTTCCTCCTTTCTAAATAGAAGCCATGATGCACCTGTAAAAACCTCGCAGTAACACTGGTGTTCCGGAATAAGTGGGATAATCTTTCTGGTGAGCAGCAACTTGCCGCCCATGTAATTAAGAAAACTGTTCATTGATGCCCTCCCTTTCAAATTGGATTTGATTTTATGGGAGTTTCCCTGCTACACTAAACCATTCTATCAGAAACGGCGGATGGCAGCGGGTTATCCCGTCATGCGCGCTAACGCAAGGTTTCAGGGAGGGCGAACTCCCTTGACTGCTGTCCGTCTTTTTATTATTTCTCCGGCATAGTAGGCCACACCGGGTTTGCATAGTCTATTGTTGCGGGAAGATCGCGCAGGGCTTGTTTGTGTTCACGCCAGGCTTGTTTCTGTGCCCCTGTCATATTTTCCCACTTATCTGCGTTGCAATAGGTTGTATCAACATTATTCAGCATCCTATCACGTTGCGGCCTGATCTCCGTATCGAGCCACCTGGCACGGTTCAATATCCATTCGCCATCGGAGTAATCATGGTACACAGACAACCTTGGATCATAATCGAGATCGGTTTCCGCAGGTGCAACGCCCAAAGTTTCGATTGTGTATCGTGTACCATCTTGTTTCCAATATGTTGCACGACGATGATCCGGGACAATTTGCCACGCACCGGCTGCAAATACAGCGGCTTCATTATCTCCCGCCTGCGGCGGCTCCTGAATCGTTGCATGGGCCGGTATGAGGTACACGTCCTTTTCCTGCATTTTTGTCTCCAGCGGGTCCAGTCTTGCCTCTGATGTGCTGATATACTCGCCTGTATCCCCTTTATAATGATATATCTGCATGACACCCTCCTTATTATTAGTATTTTATTAATGGCATTACATAGTAGTTGATAGATCTTGTCTCATTTCCACCGGTACTGTTTGATGTGATCAGTGTCTGGCTTGATGTACCAGACGGATTGACAACTCTTGTACCTCCTACACCCTCAGGGATATAATGATTATGTGCATGGGATTTAATTTCATCCGCCTGCGTGGTACCGACATGATCCCCGGCACTCATAGTGGCGCCGGTAGTCGTTACGGCTGTCCTTGTTGCAGCGTCCGGGTCAACGCCTTTGCCATGATCCCAGTAACGCGGGAATTTACCCCTGTCATCCATGAGATTAAAATGATTTGCATCAACTGCCCCATACAAAGTCCCAATTTCGGCATATAAATTTGCGTATGTTGTTCTTGACAAGGATGATCCGTCACGTTCCAGGAAACCGTCAGGAACGGTTTCCGTGGGCCAGTCGAGCGGCGCGCCTGGTGGCAATATCCCGATGTCTATTTTGTGCGTCCCGTCTGTATTGTGTTCCACAAGCGCAAGGCGGTTTATTGTATCCTCAAGTGTCGCATGTCCCGAACCCACCACATATTCGTTTGATTTATAAGTAAGATCAGCCATATGCACCTCCGTTAATATATTGTTGCTACTCTCGCACCCCCGCCCATGACAGTGCCGTCTCCCAGTATAGTTCCATCTCCGAAAGCGGTGGGTGCAGATAAATAATAGTTTGTCTGCAGGGCGCGGAATTTTATCTTACCTGCCTGAAAATCAGGGCTTACGGAAATTATTTTCCAGTAATGGTTCAGCAGTTCATCTCCATTCTCGTCATAAAGTGAATCAACCGAATAAATGAATATATCCCCCTGATCGAGTTCGACATACTTCAAAGAATTATTCTCAATCTCGATCTCATAAAGAGGATTCCTGAATTTAGCTACAATAATATCCTGTATCTTTTGTACGCTTGTAAGATCCCTGCACCAGTAGAACTGATAAGGAGAATCAGGCTTCCTTACACCATATATGCCCTGAGAAGCTGTATCTGTATGGGAGCTGTCATCTGTTTCCCTTTTGAACTCCCCTGCGGCATAATTGTATGCATAGTGGCACGGGCATTGATTGATAATATTTACAAGACGTTGTTCTGCGTCGACCAGAGTTGTACCTGACTTGCGTATGACAGATGCGCTGTACTGTGAGATGAAGCCGTTATCTATATCGAGAACAAGCTCGCCTGAGCCGTTTAAGAATGCGCTGCCGAGAAATGATGCCATCATTTCTGTTATGATATCCCATATTTTTGCATCCTCCGGGATAACTCCGGCTGCTTCGTATCCCTGTGAGGAGAATACCTGCGAGGCCAAAGCTTCCAGTGTAGATTCAAAGAGCGATCCGGAAAAATCATTTTCAACAGTCAGGAAATCGTTAACGATGTCTACGATGTTATCCATTAACGTTGAGCCTCCGCTTGTCGTCGGCTTGCCTTTGCCTCTTGCTGTTATGGCGGATATTCCCTGATCGCTTGTGAATGTAACGGTGGCTATATTGCCGAGCGACCCATAGTTGTTGCAGGCATTAAAAGTATAATTTGCAGGACTGACAAGAACTCCATCGGCATAGATACTTATGCTGTTTCCATTGGCTGCGCTTATAACCTCATGACCGGCGAAACAATAGACATATGCCGAGGTATTGATGCAGGGCAGAGTCCATATTCCCATTGAGCCGTCAGTAAGATCTCCATATATCAGCGGCAATCTATCATTAGAATTCAGCGGCGAGGAATAACGGCCTGCACGGTTCAGATAGAAAGTGTCGGATAGATAACTCATCTTTCATCAGCCTCGATCGTCATCAAAGACAGCACCGACAATTCGGATATAATGCCGGTAAAAAACTTTATATGCTCGGATTGGAGATCAGCTTCGAATCCGGCATATATCGACACGGGCCTTCCGATAAAAGGCTCCTTTGCAATAAGTCTTGAAAAATACCTGTCGGCATTATCCATCTCCATGCTTGTATGCTGCAACTGCTTGCCGCCGTATGATGCCAGAATGTCCGACTGCTTAGGGGTCAATGTCCGCTCGAAACTCCCGAATGATATGACCCTGGCTGATTTTTCAAGCCCTGTGATGATATCATCTCCGCCTAAAACAGTTCCGTTTCCAAGGGCTGTGCCGTCCCCCAGCGTCCCCTGTGTGGCAAAGACGCCTTTCAGTTCCTTTTTCGCATAAATCCGGTAGCCCAGATGAGTATGCACCACCAGGTATATAACCGGTGTCTCTCCCAGCTTCAGGTGATTGTGAAATGTTATAGGCAGTCTATACACTTGTTACAACCTCGGTAAGCTCAAGGGGCATGTTGAAATAACTGAGCTTCGAATGATTTACCGGCAGGGAAGTGATTTCCACAAGGTAAAATTCGTTCGGGACATCGGAATCAGGATTGAACCAGAAAGGATTAAATAACCCTGTATCCCTGTTTGAAACCGCATTTATCAGCGTTATCATGCTCGTGACATCAGCCGCAGGCATGTCATTGAAATCGAAGGTAAAGACGCTCTGCTGGTTATAGAACCTTTTCTTCCCCACTCCATAGGGAGTTGTATTTTTATCCATAAGAAAGTTGATCTGCCGGGAATATCCGTTATCGAAATTCTTTGACAACTCCAGATATGAACCAAGGAACAGCTCACTGATTTCTATGTATCCGTCAGGGTTGGAAGGGTCCGTGATCTGTATCTGGTCATACCTGTACGTCTGTGCAGCCGATAAATAATGGAGCATTTTTTCTAAGTTCCAGGTAACTCCTTCCGAGAATGCCGGTGTGCTCCATGCATTGGCAGTGTTTTCTTTGAGAGCTATAGTAGCCCCGGAAGTGAGGTTATGGTCGAAGATCACAAGCGCCTTTTCTTCCTGGGCTGATAGTTTGTCTATTGTTATGGTATTGGGTGACTCCAGCGCCGCTGATCTGTATCTGTTATCCCTGTCAAGGTCGATCATTCTGCCTGCATTGAAAAGGTTTATGCCCTTAAGATACCAGCGGTCCCCCACAACAAAATCATCCCCGCTGCCCGATGACCAGTTAATGGTTACTCCGTTATTTAATGTAATATTTGTGGCTGATGTGATCACACCTGAAGCGTTCCATCCCCCTCCCCCGGCCGACCATTTGAATGTTGCCTGTCCTACTTCTGCTCCTGCAGCAATGGAGTCTATTTCTATTATGTATTCTTTATCTGTTGTTTCTGTATAATTACCTGATGGATTAAGAACGGCTGACCCGGTACCTCTTTTTATAGCGCCTGTGACCATGCCGGTGCGTAAAGATGATACGGAAATCATTGATTCGGAAGTGATCCGGTTATCATATAAGAAGCGGGCATTACCCATCAATGGCCCCACTGCTCAAGTTGTTTTAATCTCGGATAGATCATCTCTGCAAATTCATTGACGGCCTTTTTGTCGATAATTGTGCCGTGGAAATGGAAGTGATATTCATTGCCCTTTGTGCTTTTAGCCGACAGGGCGATGATCTGGTTCAGTTTTGCGCCGATCTGGCCTACCTGTGTCTCCGGAAGGATAGACTCAGTATCTTCGATGATGACCGGCATTTCATTGTTTGCAAGCTTCAGCGGGGCGGCAGGGGAATATCCGCTATGAGCACGGCGGACTCCGGCAAAAGGAGACATAGAAAATTCTTTATCTTTATAAAGGCCATCAATCTGATTGTAAAGGCTTGCAAACAGCCCATTATCTTCCATTCTTACCGTGGTTTTAGTCGTTCCTGACTGGCCAGAACTTTCACCATTCCCATAAGCAAGAGTGCTTAAGCCCGTTCCGAGAGCTTTACCTGTCATAAATTTTGCTATTCTACCTATTAATGTATCGGCTTTTAATCCCTGCATGGCATAAGCTAAAGCTCCCGTTATTGCCGTATCCTTTGCTATGCTGCCCCAGTCCATGTCATTGCCCTGTAAAAGATTCCCGCCGATTCTGCCGCCTGCTGTGGCAATCATGGCACCTATAGGCCCGCCGTATGTAGTGGCAAGTATTTTTCCTGCTATTGACACCAAACCTGCGGCTTGTTCACCGATTAAATTACCAAGAAGACTGCTTCCTTCGTCTTGTGTTGTGTCGGTACGTTTAATATTTTGCGTAACAGGAGAATTTATATCTGGCCAGAAATACTCGGCCCACGCCTGGGTTGAATATTTACCGGAAGATGAACCAGGGCCAGCTATCCGAATAGGGAAATCTGATGGTTTTAATTTGCCACTTGTTACTGCTGCCATGATCTGGCTGTATTTGTCCCATGCTTCCGAGTCAGCGGTTGAAAATTCAAGGATGCCGGTTTGAGGATTTACCGTACCTTTCCCGCCAAGTGCTTTTAACAGTTGAGCCTCCGCCATATTTATGTGAGCAAGTAGAGTATCACCGGAGCGGCCCTTTCCGGCAATGGCTGCCGTTGTCTCCCTGTCAACAACATATTCGTTGGGAGAAAGCCAGCCTTTAATCATATCGTTGATTGCTGAATTGCCTGATACAAGAGCAGTGCCGGGTACCCAGCCGCCGCCTGAAAAACTCAGGCCTACGCCTTCGGGGTCATAATTTCCAAGTTGGTACATATCATTATTGCCGGGGCTGCTGCCGAAGAGCCAATCGGATACGGAGCTTATCGCACTTCCGAGCAGTCCCGTTCCAGCGCCCGCCGCCGACGATTCCATAGTGCTTGTAAAATAAAGTATGATTTTATTTGCCGCCGTTTCTTTTATTATATCAGCGAGCTTCTTCGTTAAAGTCATACCGAAATCATCAGTCATTGCCGTCCAGTCTACTCTTATGTCACTAATATTTCCCTTCCATATGCTGAAGAGGTTTGTCTGCAACTGCTGCCCGGCAGAGTTTGTAAATGCCTGTGTAACGGCATAAGCCGTATTCCCCCAGGTCTCATGTGCCTGAGTAATCTGAAGGAGTCCTGCTTTGACACCGGTGGTCCAATTATCGGATTTCTGAGCCATTTGAATATAAGCACGCATGGTGTCATCAACGGCTTTTTGATTTGCAGCTCTTATATCACCATAAAGGCGGATGTTATCCTGTCGTTCAAACTCTATTAATTGGAGTTTCTTTTGATAGGCAACTTTGCTGTAGCCAAAAATATTGGAATAAAATTTTTCTGAAGCATTCAAGGCGGTTATTTGTAAATTACGTATCTCCTGTGCTTCAGCTTTTGTAAGATCAATGGTTTTGTCTGTCCAGCGGCTTGCTTCTACATATTTCTTTTTAATCAGGGCAATATCTGCCGCTACAGCCTCATTGGAATATTGATTGATGGTTTTATGCATGGCTGCTTCAACTTCAATATTCTTTTTTCTATAATCAATCTCAGCCTTTTCTTGTTTTTTTAAATCGTCTTCAATTGTCTTATAATAATTGGCATTCAATTCTTTTAACTTTGCGGTCTTTTCGGCTTCTAATATTTCACTTTTTTCTATTGCATTCCATGAATCATCATAATATTTCCAAAGGGCGGCATCTTTTGCATCATAATAACCAGTTGTAGAAACAAGCTCATTTGTGCCTATTTCTTGCTGATGCATCAACCATCTATCTGCTTCAAAAATAGCCGATTCATAATAATTTTTGTATTCGGTCAGCAAGGCAGTGAGGATATATTTTTCTGACGCGCCGAGCATCTTCACTGCCTTATCAGCATCATCAGCATCATCTTTTACTGCTGCGACCCATGTCTTTCCTTTTACAGCAGCCTTTGTTCCTATCTCTCTGCCATCGAACGCCCATGCCATTTTCATGGCTTTGTTGCTGCGTTCTGCGTCCGCCTGCATTTCTGCCCAGGTCTTTGAAGCCGTGGTTTTTACATCTGTCCATATACCGGCAAGTGCATCTTTTGCCCCGGAAAAATCACCTTTCAATGCTGCGATAGATGCTTTTGCTAAGCCTACAAAGATATCGCCTACAACTCCAAAGCCAGCTTTAACAGAATCAACCACAATATCAAAAGATGTTTTTAACCCATATAAAAGGCTCGTCACCGTAGCCATTGAATAGCGGAAAATATCTACCACACGAGGCCATCCGCCGCTAAAGAAATTCGCCAGACTCGTGAATGCGGGCATGATCTGGTCAGAAATGGCCCGGCTCAGGCCATCAGCCATTAATTTTGATTCATTTTTAAATGAGAGCATTGCTTTCTGATATTCATCTACTGCCTCGTTAGTTTCCTTGCCTATACCTAAATGATATTTATCAAGACCTTCCTTAGCCCTTTGTAATTCAGCATCTGTGATTTTGAGTGTATTACCTATTTGCTCATAAGAACCCATACCAATCGCAACGGCTGCTTGATTTCTATCCCATCCTTCGGTATATTGGTCGAGAACTCCCTTTGCATTCTCAAGAATTGTTCGCTGATCTAAGATATTTCCATTTGCATCCTTATATTTCACACCAAGTCGTGTAAGTTCGTCAGTATTGTTTCGCAAAGATGTTCTCACACCATCATATACAGTTGTTACATCGGACGAAGAAATGCCCAGGGCCTGCATTGCGCCACGTGTAGCCTGAGTATCTGCTGTAGACAATTGCAAGGATTTTCTCAGATTTTCTACTGCATCTCTTTCGGCAATTAAAGCATCTATATGTTCACTCTTGTAGCTTGATCCGGTGAACAACCCGATGATAAATTCAAGGGATTTATAAGCACCTATCAGTATGGTGACACCTGTAAATATATTCGCCACAACAGACGCTCCCGCTGCACCCCATGCCCAAAATGCCACACTTACAGCAGCGGTTTTTTCGATCACTCCTGTCAGATATTCGCCAGCTTTCCCGGCCCATTCTCCGATGGTAGACCATGCAGAGCTTGCTGACTTTTTTACATCTTCATAAACACTTGCCGATGCTTTTTTTATGTCCTCATAGACGGAACTTGCTGCATTTTTAGCTGTTTGCTTTATGTCTTCGTATGCTGTGTTCCAAGCGTCCTTGATTTTTCCTGCAAGTGTTTTTTGTGATCCATATTGCTCTTCATTAAGTTCTTTTATCTTATTGTTTTTGGCTTGTTCGGCCTTGGCTTGCTCTTCCGCCGACGATATAAGACTCTTCTGCAGGGTTTCCATGTCCTTGTTAAATTTTGCGGCGCTGGCAGCAGCAGTGTTGAATGCATTGATAAGGCTTTGAGGATCGCCGGTAAAAATTATTTTAGTTTCATTCATCAAAGTCTTCCATTGGTAAACAACTTTTTACATTATTTTTACAGGTCTTACAGGCGCTCTCAAGCCATTCACCGAAATCAAATCTGCACTCTTCCTTTTTCTTCGCATTACATGTATTATTATCTGTTTGCCCGTTAAGATATTTCTTGGCGATATGCTCAAATATATTGAGATTCTCAAAAAAGGTTTGATTAATGGGAATGCGCATTCCTTCTGCCATCCGGGTTAATACCCCATAATCAAGACTTTCATATTTAGTATCGATCCAAAGAACCGTCCTTACTATTTCACCCATTTTGTTTTTGACTTCAACGGGGGTGGATTTTGCCCCCGTTCTCCATTGCGTTGCGCCAAGCTTGAGAAGCGTCCATATTTTGATATTGCCCGGTAAAACCCTCGGTGCATGTACCCGAAAGGGGAAAGCCTCCTGAGGGTAAGTCTCCGGCTCATCTCCCTCGGTAAAATCATCCAGGGATAAGCCCTCAGCTCCTATCCCTGAAGGGGGGAAGTTTCCTGAAGATTGTCCCCCGCCGCCGCAGTAATACTCGGCGAGGGATTTAAGTTTTTTACTTCTTCCTCACGCACCTCGTATGCAAGTTCGTTTGCTTTGTTGGTTATAAAGATATAATTGTTTTCTTCTCCTATCGGCGGAGGCATAAAAAGAAACTTCTTTTTATTGACAATATTCACTTCCATAATTTTAATGGACCCATCAGGAAGCCGTTCAGCTATAGGTTCTATTTCACCTGTTTTAGGGTTAACCACACCGAAGTCTTCGAGTAAATAATCATATACAGCTTCAAAAATACTATCATCTTTCTTTTTGCCATCCTTCATACCCTTAAATCTATCTTTTATGCTTTTTGTTGCATTTTCCGTATTGGCCCGGATTTTCATACTTAAGGTGCTGCCAAACCAGTCCCTTTCAAACCACTTTCCCCCTTTTTTAGCCTGTTCTATATCCGGATTATTGATTATAAACATGTGGCCTCCTTAATTTTTATTTTTCACTGTTTTACGCTGCTGCTGCATATGCCGCGACCCTATTAGCCACTTCGACCCGGACTGACCCGTATGTGCTATCCTGCTTTACGAGCAGGTCCCCTACTTCGGCTATAAACTTACCGTCCTGCTCAAAAGGCTTTGTCAGGAGAGTACACTGCGGGCAGAGCAGTTTAAAATAGTAGTTGTATCCCGTGGCCCATTCCGCGCCTATGCATTCAACATAGACAGTGATGTCTTCATTGTCGAGCAGCCGTTGCTCTAATAAGAAATCTTTTGCCTCACGGTTCAGCTTTAATTTCTGGACACGGTTATTGCGTATGCCATAATTAGCATACAACCCGTTCCCATCCGGTCGATCTTCGATGGACATATTATTGTTCAGAGTGTGGTCGATGCTTTTCAGCTCATTTGCAATATTATGGCCTCCAAGCAGGGTCGTACCGTTCCACTTGCCCCCGACATTCACGATCATGTTTGCCACAAAAAGGGGCGGTTCTGTTATCCGTGCCGGGAATGTAGCCCAGGCAGCTTCTTCCGGCGCATAAAGAATCTCATAATCGCACAATGTGACTGCGCCCCCTGGGGGTGTGATCGTGAGTACAGCGGGTTCGGCATCGGATACCGCAGTAACAACCACATCCGCCCATTCTCCCGTTGTTGGGACCTTTACGCGCACATTGTGGATGCTGTCAAGCCGTTCGGCGGCAGTTGTTCCCTGGACTACGTTAGCGGCAAGGGTAAGCGATGCGGCATTGTAAGCCGCATTAACAGTTTCTTTTGTAACACTGTCGGTGAATTTGCCTGTGCCTTTAACGCCTCCCGATATCTTAGCCCATGATCCTTTTGTAAAATTTGCCGAGACCGTGTCCATAAAAAGCCCGCCAAAGCGCCTTTTGAAAATTGTCTGACCTACCCGGTTTGCACCGGTCATGCTTGGCATATAACGGGACACCAGCGGAGTGATAATGTGCTTATACCCTGTACCCCACGCGGCAGGGGTATCCAATCCGAGCCCGAAAGCATAAAAGAACCCGAAATGCTGGGCTGTGGGTCTCACCGGTTCAAGGGAAGCCTCGGAACGATATGGCATTTTATAGGTGGTATCAGGCTCCTCCTTCCCGGTGTTCTCATTTGCATTGTCTTCCAGGCGTGGAATTAATCGTATCAGTTTCCCCTGCCCGACGTGAAACGTAGTGTCCAAGGTCTGTTCGGTATTGAGGGCAATCTCTGCTGCATTTGCAGAAAAGGCCACCAGATTGTGTTCCTCAAAAGGGTTCTTCATTTGTCACCTCCGGTATTTACGTTCGATTTAGGATTCTTCGATGCTTCCGCTTTTTCATTCGCTTCTTTTGCCGGGGGCTGATCTGATGCAGGCAAGACAACAGTCTTCGGAGCTTCCACTTTTATCTCTTCAAACCTGGAGGCAAACTCCCGTGGTATATCCTGATAAATTTCCCCGGCGTTGAATTTTTTGTTTGCATAAGGCCCTTCAACCGGTTCAAAATCGGGTTGTTTCAATTTTAATCTGTATGGCATTTTATCCTCCTTATCCTATTTAATCCCCAGGAATTGCTGCCCGGGTTTATTCACCTGACTGATGGTCGTATACGACAAGACTTAGCTCCGCACAATGGCAAAGCACGCTTGCAAACATTCGAGGCTCAATTAACTCAACCTGAATAAAATCATGTCCCAGCACCGCCTTGTTAAGTGTCTTATCTGCTCTGAACGCTGTCGCTATAGCTTCTATAACCGCGTTAAAAGTCTTTTCTGAAGCTGCCGAATCATCAACGCCCATATATCCATTAATGCCATATATGTGTGTTTTTGCATTTGTAGCATCTTCTTTAGCGGCTTTTCTCTTGATCTCCCAGCCCCTGATCTGTGCTTTGCCGCTGATTGTCGTCTTAAACAGGTTAATGAACGTGCCCCAGTCCTTGGCCCAGCGCTCATAATCGTAAACCTTGCCGACATCGGTAACTGCGTTTAAAATGGTATAAATCCCTGTCCGTGCTATTGACTCACTCACTTAACCGCTCCGCTAATTTCAGTCCGTGCGTATCCGCCATCGCAATTATCTGCGGCAGATACCGTGTCCATGCCTTTTCAAACATGTGAATGCCGGGAAATCCTTTCCGTCCTATCTTCCGCCTCACAACAAACTCAAGGCGCTTTGCCTCTGTCTCTCCCAGCCCCATCTTCAGCATCATCCATTTCAGCAGGGCCCCTTCAGGCGGCCATGTCTTTCCGGGAGTACGGCCTTTTTCAATTACATCGCCATATTTGCTCTGATGTGCCACAACGCCTTTTGTTACCGGCGTTCCTTTCTCTACCTCACCGTGTATTGTTGATAAAAGCCCGCCCTGTGCGCCACCTACTCCAACTCTGCCTGCTTCCCGGATATTTTCTTTTACTTTCCTCTCAAGGAAAGCCGTTGCTTCATACATAAAAGCCAGGACCTCACTCTGGATAATCTCAGGGCCTTTACCCGCGAATATCGCCCCTTTAATCGTTACTGTCGCTTCCATTTTCATCAGCGTCTTTTCCTCGCCCATCTCGGGTGTGTCAGCCTCTCCGATCCTCCGGGGTATTTTATGTCAAGGTCGGCCACAGCCGATGCCGCAGGCGATGTGTCGTTATCTTTAATTCCCATATGATCTTTATAGAGAGCCATAAGCTTCTTCGAACGGGATGCAAAATCAGCCCCTTTTGACTTGTGATCCACTACGTCAGCGTTTATTGTGGAATCTCCGTCCTGTGTAAACGAGTTTGCAAGCAGTTCCAGGCATATCGATGCCGCAAGAAAACAGAAGGCGTGCAGATCAATATCCGGTATATCATCAGCCGTACGGAGCATCGTATAAGTAACGCGGACGCTGTCCGTTGCTGCCAGTTCAAAATCGAGTGTCGCGGTTCCGGCCCTGTCTATGACATAATAATCTTCCTCATCGAGCAGAGTCGGAGGGAAATCCCCTATCGGATATTCTATTGATAATACAGAAGAAAACTCCGGGCTCCATCCTACGGGCAGCAATATTTGATTTGTTCCGTCCCCGGATATATCGTCAGTAACCTTAAGGGGTTTATGGCGTGAATAACGCATCAGCGCCGTATTGACAGCCTGATCGTAATCGGCAGGATTCACAAGCTTACCGGAATCATCCTTCACTATCCCGATTACTTCTGTTTCAATATCTACCAGCGTGCTCATGCAACCCCCTGCGTGCTATTCGATTTTAAGCCGGCCACTATCTGGTTTCGAGCAGACAGGCACAATCCGGCCCAGACGATCGATACAATCGCAATGGGCACAATTTGCCACACAAAAAACACCCCGGCTGCTGCACATGAAGCGAGCAGCCCGTAAAACGGTATTCGGTCGGGATTTCTCCACCCGCTCCAGAGTGAATGAGCTATAGCAGTAATGAGCAGCACAAGCGCCATCATGCCTGCGGCAAAAAGGATTTCCACATAATCGTTATGAGCTTCAAAATAAGCTTCATTAGGATATATTTTGGTTTTGTAATATCCTGCCACATCACTTTTTGACAAGGCATTAATCAGGTCTATAAATGCTTTTTTGTCTTCAATCTCTGCATACATTGCCAATTTAATCCTGACATCGCGTATGCTCAGCGGCGCTGTCAGCATCGGGATTACCACGCTATACTGGCCGAACCCCCAGCCAGTGAGAGATTTTGATTTATAAAGCGACGCGGTTATGCTTTCCTGCCAGACTATAAGACGGGAGTTTTTTTGCAATTGCCAGTTGAAGTGGTCCACGTGGACCATATAACCTGTAACCGCGACGCATATCAGTACAGCAGCAAGACAGGCCGTTCTCAACGATATGCGTGATCTCCGTGATACCAGCCAGGCGCAGCCTATTATAGCAGAGGCCATGACGCCTATTAATGATTTAGCCAGGAAAAGACCGGTTATTGGAATAAATATGAACCATATCCAGCGCCTGCGGAAAAATCCAGGCAAACATACGGCCATAAACGCTGATGTTTCATTAGGGTTCCCTAAGATGCCGGTATATTGCCCCGGCATAACAGGTTTAAAAATTATAGCTATATCCCAAAACTGGAGCCACTGCGAACATGCGCAAATCATTGCGAGAACACAGACCGTATTATATATCCACGGTCTTTTAATCTCCTTTATGATTATATAGAGCAAAACGATCGCATACATCAGGATTGCAAGCGCCGCCAGAATCGGCGTGCTTTTGTGAATATAACAAATTACCCCCAGCCATATAAAAAGAGCCCCGGTAGGCGCCGATGTTTTAAATAGTAATAATCCGCTCCCAATGATCAGTGCATAGCACAGCACCATGTACCGGCTTAGCCTCAGTATAGGGCATAGGGCAAATAATGTTGTCGCCGATGCCACAACAAATATGAGCAGTACCGTGGGAGAGATGTCTCTCCCCCACTTTTTTGCAAATTTGTTATATACATTGGATAAATTACTCACTGTCTTTTCACCGCCATCAGTACGGTAACATCCGTCATCTCGGGCGATGTACCGCCCAGCGTAAGCAACACACTCACCGTAGCTTCATCTGTAATAGTAGGGGTTGTAGCCAGCGTGCCGTCAATTATCGTGTCATATTCCAGGCTGGGAATTGGTATGGCGGTCGAGAGCAGCGACGTAGAGCCCTGCTTTACATCCACAGTATATGTTCCTGTCCCGACAGTGTTGAGAGCTCGTGCATAGGCGGAAATAGATATCACTCTGTATGGCCAGGGGGCTTTGAATTTGATCGGTGTCACAGTACTTGAATATGTGCCCGGCATGTGCAAGACAACCGTTTCATATCCGGTGGATCCCGATGACGGATTAGACGTTGCAGCCATACCCGGAAAAGGTACAGCAAACATTACAAGCACAAACGCTGTCATCGCCATTATCATTATCAAACTTCTTTTGACTTTGTTCATTTCGAACCTCCTTGTTTTACTTTTTTAATAAGTCCTATAGGCCATGTACGGCTTATAGGACTTATTTTTCTGTCTTTTGTTGTCTATATTACGCTCTTGTCAAACCCTCTGTAGTCGTCGATTTCTACTTCATACTCGTGGCGGATTTTATACTTCAGTTCATCAGCAAGGAACATCTGGCCCACCAATGGATTGTCTGCTACAAAGAACTCCGGCTCTTCCTGCCCGTTCATGCTTGCCACTTCCAGCAGCTCTACGTCGTTTTTGTCGGCTATCAGGCCCCAGTCATTTGTGTCTGTAGTGAGCGCATTTTTGATAATCCTTTCATGGTTTGTGCCGAATCTGCCCGCATGAGGATTGCCTCCGGCCACACCAGGCCATGGAGAATTGAGCCCGCAGGCTACTTCATATAACTCTCTCGGCACCCATTCATACATTGCCTCAAGGGCCAGCTTTTTGCCGGAGTCCTGTTCGGTCTGGTTATACATGGCCACAAGACGATTAGTCAGGGTCGCAATGCCGGTGGTGTCGTTAGTGAGAGTCACCGCGCCAAGGTTGCCGTGATCTGCATGAAATAGCGCCTTGCTGTCGCCTTTGTATGTTGAATTGTTGATGATCTTATTCCAGATGCGCTGAGCTTTTGTCCTTTTTGCAGCTCTGCCCAGCCTGGAAGGTATCTTTTGAAGGGCTCGAAGATCATCATTCAGAATTGTCTTACGGCTTATTGTAACAATTCCGCCCTTCTGGTTCAGGGCAAAGGTTACTTCCTCATCCGTAACATTTGTCAGTTCCGTATAGTCCGCAGCCTCGGGGTCCACATCCGGTAGATCGCCATAATACCCGACCCTGATGGATTCCATGGTCTTAAAATCTACGGCGCGTCTTGCATAACTGACAAGAACCTGTTCGCCGTAATCTACACCTTTATAATCCTGGACAAGCCTCCGGTACATGGATGTTCCAAGCACAAAACTGAATGAGGATGAGCTGTATGCCGCAGGCAACCGGAGCATCTCCATTATTGCCTCACCGAGTTTAATACCTTCTCTTGTCGGCCTGCCGCTTACATCCTGATCTCCGGTAATCCGTATGTATGCAGCCCGCAATGATTCCATGGATTTGACATCTTTAAATTTATCGTCTACTACAACCCCGAGCAACTTATCAAAAGCTGCCTGAATCTTCTCAGGTTCCTCAGCGCCAATTCTGGTCTGGCCTGAATCGGTTACAATTCCGCTGCCGGTCAGCTTGTCGAGATATTCCTTTTCCTCTCTGATTGCCGCCTGAAGGGCCACGGGTTCAAAAACTTTCCCTTCAAAAGTTTTCTTAATTCTGTTGATTGCCAGAAGCGGGAGGCCGCTTTCATTCAGATCGCCAACCAGTATAATCCCGCAGGCTGCAATTCTGGTTTGCTCAAGAATCTGCTTCGCTTCGTCGTTGTTCGGTGCTGCCGGTACCGCAGGCGCGGCTGCCAGAATTGCGAGAATTTCATCTTCCGTGATTTTACCCTCCACAGCCTTACCATCTGCCACTTTGCCCGCCGCTACAAGCTGCTGAAACTCTCCGGGGCGGGCGGTTGCCAATGCTGCTAACAATTTTTCAAACATTGCTACCTCCTTTTCGGCCTGCCCGGTTTGCCCGGCTGCGGCCATTCTGATAAATTTTCCCCCTCCGATGGGGTCATACACTACATCAACGGAATCCACTTTGACAATGGATTCTACAATCCTTTTTCCTTTAGCTACTTTGCCCATAACATCATGTGATAAGCCGATCAGATCGGTTTTCCCCTTGCTGAACGCATCTATCAGATCATCGCGAAGCCATGCTGCGGATTTGAGCAGATTAAGTGTGCCCTCAATGCCGGTAGTATTCGGTTTTACATCCGATATCCAGCCCACCAGGTCACGTATTGATTTCCCGAAGGGGTTTTTCGGATTCGCGTGTTGCCCCTGAGTCAAAGCAAAAACTCTTGCACCATCGTACAACGGGACAGCGGCTTTCAGCACATCATAGGGGTATTCCACATTGCCCTGTTTGTCCTGTCCGGCATCTATGATCTGGACATGCCATTGATATCCTTTTTCCGCATCTAAGGCATTATCAACTGCTGACAAGAGTCTCGCTGCCGCGGCAACTCTTACATAATCCACCTGTCTGCGTACCTTTGCCATGTCTCCGGTTATAACCTTGTCGGTTTCGTCAAGGGTGTACGGCACTTCATAGAGCGCCCCAGACCCGTCAGAGATAATGCAGTGATCCGCATAAACGTCGATTACATCGCCCCTTGAATTCGGGAACGCCGCGGTAAACGCATCACACAGAGCTCGTCTTATTTCGCTGAAACTCAGCATCGCCTACGCCTCCTTGCCTGTTTCCTTACCGGCATCCTCGCCGGAATCCTTACCGGCATTTTTTGCGGGCGTTTTAGGAATGTTGTATTTCTGGCCGTCTTTTGTCACTATGTGGAATGTATCGCCGTCGTCTCTCTGTGTGAGTAGGTCGGAGGTCTTTAACTGCCTTTCAACAGAAAAATGCCTCTTCTTTTTTCTCCCATCATCGGCAACTTCTTTCAGTACCGATGTTCTGAACTGCAATCCTGCTAAATGTTTTTGTTCTACCTCAGCCATGGTTTATCCCTCCTTTATTTTGTACGTTAAATCTTTTTACTTCTCGCTGTATTTGTCACATCCTGTAAGGATTCCACAGCCATAGAACTTATCACTGAGCCTGCTCATATATTTGGCAGTCTCATCCAGCGCCAGGATTTTCAATATGCCCACCTCGGTAATCCATTGCACTCTATTCCACGATATGTAAGGTTCGTTGACGTTATAAGACACAGCCTCCGCATTTGATCCGGATGACGTATTATCAAAGACGCAAACACCTGAGATAAAAAGTATTGCGATTACTATGAAGCACCTGATCATCATTTTTCTTTTATCTTTCACCTTGCACCTAAAATTGATTCCGCGATACCCGAACTCGGAGGTCCCCAGGACGGGTGATACGGTACATGATCACAGCCGCAATGGATTACTTCACTGAGCGGTGCATCCGGAGACCGCGGGAACATCATCGGGATCCCGTCCACCATAAATGGCTGATCCACCGGCACATGCTGCCCGGATGCTGCCATGTGTGATAGTCTCGGCGCTCTCGGATGCCCTGCATGTATCCACTGCTTTTCCAAACCTTCAACATGTTGCATCGCTTCATTCATCCGGAACTGTGTGGCCTCTGAAAATATTCTCCCCATTTCCGTCTCCGTGATCGTCTCAGCTCGCAGCGCGATGTTTGCGAATTTGCCCTTGTCTATTGTCGTGCCTATTGAAGCTGATACTTCCTGCGGAGTTTTTGCGCCGAGGATCCCCAGATTAATCTCACCTTTGATCTGAAACCATGTATCCCCGAAGAGCTTTTCCAGATATGAATTCGAATAATCTTTCAATGCATCCAGAGAGCTTATAGAAATATTTATATGTCCCATAAGTCCTATCTGTCCTATTCCTAAACCCCCGGTGCGCAATGCCGAACTCACCAGTTCACTGCCTTTGTTCCACATGTTATCAAGCTGGCCCGACAATTCGCGCGTAGCTGTGCCTTCATAATCTGCTATGCGGATCTCCAGGCTATCAAGGAGCTTTTTTAAAGAATACGAATCCCATGATCCGAGCGCGGCCCGGCCTATCTCGTCAGTAATCTGACCGTGTAGATTTTTCATGATGCCCAGCATAGCCTCCGTCCCCGTCAGGATGCCGCGATCTTTTTCTTTTAGAATCCGTTTTATCTCTTTTGTCACTTCAGGCATGACCGATCCGCCTGTCCCCATAAGGGGGCATATTTGCGTTGTGACGCATTTGACTCTTTCATGAGGGCAAATATCCGCATAAATCCATTGACACGTGTTATAACTATGTCAATAGCGATTTCCGCGGGGGTTTTGCGGGTCATTCACCCTCCACAATCTTCAAATCCGGCTTGCTATCTTTCTTAGGGTTTTTATAATCCTCATATCCTTTTTTCACTTCCTGCTCTTCCAGGTTCTTTTTTATCTCCTCAAAATCCATATCCACGCCTGTAAACGAGACCACGCTTGCAAATATCCTCCGCGCAGTATCTTTATCCACCCACTCCTGCATTTCCGCTGTGACACAGGCTGTGCCCATCTGCTGAGCTGCCGTACTCATCTTAGCAATATCCTTTGTGCCCATCTCCGGGGTGCTCGTGCTGAATTTGGCGTCGTCATCGGTTACCCTGAGATACCGGGCGTTGCGGGCCTGCCGGATCTGATAGCCCAGCATGTCCTCGATGATGTATTTCACGGTCAATTGTTTCTGGCTCATGATTTTGAGCGCGGGCATATCCATCTCTGATGCTGTGGCGCGGTTTACATCCCCGCCGCCTCCATACCAGTGTTCCGGGAAACCCCATCTGCCCAGGATATGATTCCTGAAAAGCCGTGCGCCTTCTTTTGCATCCGCTGATTTTAAATCCGGCGTTATTGCCTGGAGCTTTACTTTTTCATTGTGTCCAAAGGCTGAACCGGACTTCTTTGACAGGTTTTTAAGTTGTTCTTTGATGGCAGTATCATCGCCGCCATCTACCTGCAAATCCCAGATAAACGAATTGAACTGCGGCCATTTATCCGAGTAATCAAACAGAAATTGCTCATATACATCGAGCCAGTCTGCAACGGACAGGAATGATGACCTGCCTCTGGGAGAATTGGTAACATTATTTATTGCCCAGTAAAAGCACTCTCCGTCGGTGAATTGTTCCCGCAGTTGCTGAGCCGCAGGCGACAGCATATATTCCGCCTCTTCAGGCAGGATTGTCATATATTGTTTGGGTTCCGTATTAACGGCATTTCCTCCGATCATACCCGTCCAGGACTTTGTTAAAACGCCTATAATCATCCTGACATTCTCCGGGTCGGTGACAACCATGTCGATCCGTGCGGGGTCGATGTAACCAAGCTGCACCCGGCCTGTCTGTTTTGCCGTAAATGCCGGAAGACATAACTCTCCGAATATCTGGAGTTCATTCACATGCTTTGGAAAATATAAAGGCATCCTGTTAACAGGATTGTGCCAGAAGCCGTCAAGAACAGCTTTCGTCTCTGGATGCTTAGCCTCATATGGTATGCCCTCCGCCAGAATAAAAGCCGTCGTGACGTCCACCAGCCATCCGGCAAGGGGGTTTGTCTCGATCAGCCAGTAGGCTATCTCGATCATGCGATCCTGAGTTACGGGCAGCAGGCTCCGCTCGTCATTGCCGGTCAGTTTCCGCCATTGAATATCCTCAGCGGAAGGTGCAGACAAGGAACTGCTTGCAGCGGATACTCGCTTCGCGGTTTCCTGCGGCTTTGCCGCATTATTTAACCAGGGTATATTGTTCCACCAGCTCATGCGGCTCTCCTTTGATTTCTGCCGTAATGGTCTCGTATCCTGCCTAAGCGCGGTCTCTCGGCATGGTAATCATCATCCACTGACTCGCTGTTTACCGAGGTTGCAACCACAAAACCTGCCTCGATCAGACTCTTTAACTGCTCAAGCGCATCGGGCCCATCGTCATGGTCTCCCATGGGATAGTGTATGAGCTGATCAATTAGCGCCCGCATGTTGCGGCGGAAGATGATCCAGCCGTTTTTTATCCAGGGCTGAAGGGTCTGTATCCGGAGCATTTTATCTACGTGTGGTTTTAATTCCACCACGTTAAGCGTCAGGTTTCTTTTATGTGCCTCATTGGCAAGTGTAGTGGCAAAGAATTCCTGAAACTGGATTGATTCCACACCGAAGATATTGAACACATTCCGTTCATGATATACGAGAATATCGTCTATGATCCTGTCGGGTACCCGTTTCTCAATATCGGCAATCTCAAGATAAATACGTCCGTTTTTGTACCTGCCCGCGACAATTGCCGATGGATCGTGGCGCTTTGATTTCTTGCCCATAGACGGATCTACCACGCCGACAAGCGGTATACCGGTAAGATCAACGTCGTTATCTTCGTCGCCCCAGTAGGCAATATCTTCTTCTTTAAAGAAACAATCTTCCGGATTAATCGGCTCATTCTGTTTTTCACTATCGAAATATGCACGGCCTTCAGACACTCGCATTTTCATGAGGTAGTAATAATTCTCCCTTTCCGGCCAGAGCACTTCCGTATCTGCGGTCATTTCCCCAAGATGCTGCAAGTAAAAATCGTCAGCACGGTTTTCTGCTTCTCCCTTGCCGATTGTAATATCTGAGAATATTGCTTCCCAGGCATCCCATAACTTAGACTGCGACCATTTCAAAACAGCTTTGAATTTCTGGCCTTTCCATCCCGGTTTTTTCAAAAGGTTATTCAAAAGGCTGTCATAATGAAGTATCGTTCCGACAACGATATAGACAGTATCCGGCTGGCCGATCTTCATGAGCGCCTTAAAAAACCACTTCTCCAGCTTCTTGCGTTGATCCGGTGACTCAACGGCTTCGTCATTTTCGAGATCATCTCCAATCACCAGGTCAGGACGCTTTGAGCCGTGACGCATACCACGCATTCTTTGTCCTGCGCCTATACCCCTGATCTTTACATCATTGCGTGTAATGATTGTATCTGCTCTCCAGACCGGACCCTCTCCGCAGAGATCCGGGAAGTCCTGTTTTAACCGCTCGTTTGTCTCTAATTCGGCCTTGATAAAAGATACAAAATCATGTGCCTGCAGTGCTGTCTCCGATACAAGCAGCGGGAATATACGGTGTTTATAGGCTGCGCACCAGAGCGGCAGGATCAGTGTAGTCCAGGTAGATTTTGCATTACCTCTCGGTGCAGCGTCGGCTTCACGATCTCCCTCGCCGGTTTCTACTGCACGAGCGATTATCTGCGGATATCGGAGGCAAAAATATTTATGCAACGCTGACGGCGGAGTGTCCAGATAGTGCGGGAAATATGTCTTTCCGAAAAACTCCAGGTCTTTCTTTGCCCTGCTTACACGCTCTTTCTGAGCTTTTTTGTCGTCTGGAAAAGGTTTTGCCTTACTCTGAATCAGAGCCCTTAGACTTTCGATCTCCCGGTCAAACTTCTTATCTTTCACGCTAAGCGGCATATTTCTCCCTGGCATACTTCACAAAGTCGTCAAAGATCCCTTCAATGACAGCAACCGCTCCGGGGTCATTCTTGCTCAGCCAGTCTATGAGGTCTTTCATAAAATCAATAAACAGTGCGGCTTTAAACGCGCCGGTTTTAGAACGTACATCAGATATTGTTTTGCAAAGGTTTATATAGCCGTTCAGTGCATTTACATCCGTCTTCATATCGCCCAGACCTTCCAGATATCGGTCGTAACGTTCTTTTTGTTTTGTCATATCGGCCAGAAGTTTTTCATCAAAAGATATGTTTATATCTTTTGCTTTCCGTTCCTCAGTCTCAGCCCTTGCTGCCCGGTCTTTCCAGGTATATTTCTCGGCCCAGTCATACAGGGTAGGAGCGCTGATAATAAAACCTTTCTTTTTCAGTTCCTTCAGTGTGAACTGATAATTTTGCCCACAGTCTCTCCAGGTCTGATAGGCAGTTTCTCTTGTCTCATCTTGATATGATTTATTTGCCATGCGGCTTCTCACACCTTGGGATCAATACGCCGACATCCTCATCAATGATGCAATTCACCAGATCGTCGCCTTTTTTGGTGATTGATATTTCAACGATTCTCCCGCCGTATTTCTTTTCAATCCTTACATATCCCCCGTCCTGCAGATACCTCAGCTCCGGCATTATTTCATTAACAAGCATGGCGTAGCCGAAGGTGTAGAGATTGCTTTGCAGATCTGAAAGTTCCCGTGTGCCTTCACCTGCCTTCAGTATCTCCAATATCAACCCCCGCACCCTGATTTCTCGCATAACCTCGTTCATTGATATCCCCTCTCAAGCCTGTCGATAACAACTTTCAACATGATCTTTATGTCCTGGTGGTCCCTGTCATCCCTGGCAAATATCCCTTGTATGCAGGTTTCAAGCTTTTCCAGACTCAAAGCCTGTTTTGTCATTGCTTCAGCCTGGGCTTTCTGTGCTGTAATGAATTCATTCCCGAACTTATCAATCAGCTTATCCGCTAATTTAAGAAGCAGCATATATCCGACATAAATAAGTATTCCGGCAAGCACTGCCCCCGGCCCCCAAAATACCAGCGTTTTTAAAACCTCTCCCCAGGTCATTTAATGCTCGCCTTTGCAAGTAGCACGGTTTTGTCATCGCTACCCTTGGAACTGCCGAAAAAGTATTGTGTCACGGCTCCGAAGCCTGCGCTAAGGGAACCGAAGAGCATATAGATCACTCCGCTTGAATCAGGTGGTAATGCCCGAAAGATCAGCGTTGCCACCAGAGCAAAAAAACCGAGCACGAGGACCCATGCGAGCATATAGAGGTTGATGTCCCGTTTGCCTGTCACTTTAGTACCTTCCACCTCTCTATGCCGTGCGTCGGCTACATCGGCAAGGCGCAAGCGCTCGGCATCGAGGATCATCTTCTCCAGTTCCAGCTTATGATTGAGTTCAAGCTCTTTAAGTTTTAACGCTGCCTGGGGGTCTGCTTGTATGGCCTGCACGACCTGATCGGGTGCTGCATCTACTCCAAAGAGTGAAGCTATGATCCCGCCTACTGCTCCCCCGGCAGGGCCGAGCAAAGCCGTACCTGCAAGCGGAGCTATCTTCGCAATGATTTTTCCTACATCACCCCATTCCATGTCACCCCTCCTTATGATTGGCTTGTAGCTCTATAGCTTTCTGCCATGCACGCAGTGAGCGACCTATCCAGCCATCAAAATAATCTTTATACTTTTTTGGATTTTTGCATCTCAGAGACCAATAATACATTTGTCTGCGGAGCGTATATACGGCTATGTCATCGTAAACAAGCAATGATTTTGCGGCTACAGCCCCGGCGTTATATGAGAAATCCGCTGCAAGCAGATCTATGCCGGGAGGTAGTTTATCTCCATTAACAGGATTCCAGAACTGCTCACGGAAGACCTTACGGACAAGCTCGGAATCCACTTTCTTTACGTCATCCTTATCTACATCCCCGTCATGATCGAGATCGAGTTTAAGCGTCTTCATCAGACCAATTGTAAGCCCCATCTGTGTAGCACCTGCGTGGTCTACAACATAGTCGCCTTCTTCCTTAAGGATAAATTGCAAGGCAGGATCAAAACTTGTTTCCATAAAATCCTCCGGTTGATTGATGAGGATCGGGGCCTGCACATCGTCAGGTCCCCGTCCGATAGATAAACTATTCCCCGTCAAGCGAGGACAGGTCACGTGTGTGGTTTTTGCTGTGAGTCATTATAGGGAGATTCTAAGATATGCTACTGAATAATGCTTACTGAACGGTTCAAGAATTTAAGTTGAAATATGCTAAGTTTGACAGACAAAAAGGGCTTTTATTATTACTGGTCAGTATCGGAGGAAATTCTATTCAAACACTTCTTTTCAAGTTCCCATCTAATCCCGGTCATTATTATATGATAAACGTTAAACACAAATGATTTAAGAAGAAGTATGGAATTGACAAAACAGGTACCAACTAAAACAAATCCTACATTTACCAACCATTTCTTTACTATTCTGGCAATATCGATATTTATCCAGGATAGCAAAATAGAACATAAACCACCTGTTGAAGCAAACAGTTTTATGCTTATACAAAATATAGCAAATGCCATATAAATTGCAAATACATACATGAAAGAAAATAAGATATATTTTAAGAAACTAAGCTGGCTCTCTTCCTCTGTTGTTTGTGCCATTATCTTGAGTAATTCTGGTTTAATCTGTGTAGCGGCTACTGTAAAGCCTGCAAGCAGAAATGCGAGCATTTGAGTCGTAAAAACAAAACCCGCGTTTGATAGTGTTCTGACTTCATTAGCAATGTCTAATTCTGATTTGGTATTTAATAACACATATAACATAAGTAGTAAGATCGTTATACCGGTTGCTATATTATTGAATTTCTTTGATGGCAATCTTCTTGCTTGTTTATATATTTGAAAAAGATTCTTTTCCGCAGTTAATTCCTGCATAAAATCTTTATTATTCAATTTTTTTGCCATATTCCAATATCTCCAAAATCTTCTTGATGGAGGGTAGTTCAATATTTATTTCAATCGTACCCTGTTTTAGAAGTTTTTTAAAAGCATTATACATTTCATTTGCGTTTTTCCGTATAACATCGTGGATGTTTTCGACTGGAATGCGAAGCCTAAAATTGTTATTATTCCCTTTCAGAACACTTCCATATTCATCTTTTCCTTCAAGATTTATACGCGCGTTTCCGTCTCTCGCAATTGGTTTCAACTGCCTGATAGCTTCTTCTTTCAATAAGCCCTTTCGGTTGTTATGTATCAAGGTAGTTTGATCCGAACCAATATCACCCATTTTATTTCTTATCATCTCAAAAAGAGGATCTGTATCGGCTTCATTATTTGTTTGTACTAACTTGGCGTTTATAGTTTTCAACAAACCATATCGGTTAATAAACCTTTCAAGGTTTTCATCGCTGGACAAAGGAATTATATCGACCGATGGATATGGGCATTCTTCTAATAAGGTTTTTTTAGTTACGGAAGAATCTCCTTTTGGATTGTTTTTATGAAAATCATAGGTCTTATCTATATATTCTCTATGTTTTATTCTGATAAACTTATCTATTGTAGCCTCAAAAGATTCTATTTTAGGGGCATTTGATGTTTCAGGTAAATATATGAATTTATGATTATTTAATATAAGAAGGAAGAGCGCGGATGGTGCGGATGGTATTTCCATATCATCTTTTTTTATATCTATACCATCAAAAATCTGTTCTCTTTTCAATTTGGTGTCTTTAATAAATCGTCCCGTAATGCCAAATACAGGGTTGTCTCCGTCTTCAAGTTTAATCAATTCTGTTTTGTGAAAACAGTACCGTGTATTACCATAAGATCGAACAAGCCCTTCCACAAGAAATGCCGGTATAACTATCTCAGTGGCATAGTCGAGCAATACCTTTCTTTCTCCAAATTTACATGTAAAATTTGCAAATTCGATCTCACGTTTTTGTGCCATATTTACCCCCATGTAATGGATTTTTATCATGTTATCACATGGAGAATTTTTTAACTATTAAAATTATCAAACAACCCTTCTTGTCCTTTATGGACTATTCCCTTTTCTTCCAGCACTTCATAGACAAAACGCTCCGATACATCCAGTAGTTTGCAGAGTTCTTTTACGTTGTGACCATTGAAATGCTTTTTGACATACCTTTTCTTGATCTTGTTCAACGGTGTCGTGGAAACATATATATTCATAGACGGGAAATGTTCCCATAGCTTCATCAGAACATCAAGACCACACCATTCGTGCACAAGCTTGGCGTCTTTATCCAGCAGATCTTCAATCTCAATATCTCTTACCCATGCAAGGGATCTGTCGCTCATACCTGTGTTTGCTCCGTGCTCCTGTCCTCGTGCAACGGGGCCTGTCCTCGCTTGACGGGGGAGTTATTAAAACTGCATCCACAGCGTTTCTCTGCCTTTATCATTGCTTTTAATGCCTCGATAACCATACTTGCCTGGTATGACAATATTACCCTGTCCACAGGCCAGCATTGTTTTGCCCATTCCTTACCGAAACGGTTTTTCAACCATGTCTTATATTTCAGCGGATGCCATGCCCAGGAATGAGCCTGGCGGAGATCCTCGATCATATATTCCTGATCAGGCGATACAAGGACAGTCACATTAGTCGGCAGACTCTCCCGTCTGGGCCTCGGAGCGCAAATCCAGCATTTTTTACCGGTAAGCAGATCAATAAACTGTCTTGCCTGCCTCATCGTCAGCGATTTGCAGGATGTTGCGCGGAATCGCTCAGCGAGTATGCTGTAATATTGTTCGTCAGGTATGCCTAATGTATGGCGCACAGTGCCTATCTTCCTGATCTGATCCCTGCTGATGGACAGTTCAGGTTTTTTAGGTTTGTAATACAGCATTATAAATCAAGCCTCCTTTGACCGAATAATTCTTCATATGCCGATAAGTCCATAGCTCTCAACCTTACAGCCATTGACCTGATTCTGTGCACGAGCTGCGCCGTTCCCTGGGCATATTCCTGTTTTGTCTGCGGCAGATAATACCCTGCAGGCGGCGATGTAGCCGAACAGATCAGGATATGATGACGCTCGATAATATGCTTGACGATAGCTCTGAGCCTTGTTTCATGTATGCTGGTAATTACTGACAAAGTTTCAACCGTCCGCGCATTCGCTCTGCCTTTTCTTAAAAGAGAGTAGATCATACGCTGCTCCTCTGTCATCATCGGCTTGTCAAAATCAATCGGCATCTGCTCCATAATGTGCCTCCGGCACAGTTCCCCGGACAGAGCTACTCCGGGACTGGCAACCAGTTTAAACCCCCGTCAAGCGAGGACAGGCAGTTTGAGCCGTTTGTAACGCCTGCAGTCCACGGGCGGTCAACCAACAGTACCCATTACGAGAATGATGTACCGCTTCAATCAAAACCAGTTTTTGAAAAACCTTTATGTATAACTTGGTTTTTCCCCAGTGTTCAGGTCGGCCTATGACGTACTTTTTTTTTGTAGATTTTTTCTCGTGTATTATTCCCAACAAGTAGATATCATCCTCGTTCAAATCAACTGAGATAGTTATTGTTTTCATTGTTCTCCCCAATTTTTCCGGGACGGTCATCCCGGAGTTCGGTATGTGTTTTCCCACACTTCGGGCAGCGGTAATAATAGTAAAAACTATCCTCTCCGAATCGCCTCATTTCTCCGTCACAGTTCCAGCAGGGCATAGTATTCATTTTTTCCTCAAATATGACAATTCCCGTCTTTGCGGTAGATCGGGATAGAGCCGGTATAATGCGTCTTTAATAAATATGGGTACCTGTGCGTTGTCTAATGCTTCGATGAGATTCAGCACCCATTCTTTCTTTGTCCCGCCGCGATCCGGAGACACTGGCCTGCCGTTACGGTTAAGGCACCCGATAATAGCCCAGTCACACAACGGTAAATGGCCTATTTCTCCCAGCAATGGCTCAAAGGATACGTAGACGTTTACCTGGGATTGATAGAAATGGTACAGATCTCTTATTTCTCCCTGAAGTTTACTGTTGTCATAGGTCATTGTGACGCCCAGCCACATGCTTTTATGCAGATACCCATCAATAACAGTCAAATACCTTGTGGGGTTTTTTGTAAGGAAGAGCAGTGTATGGGGACAGTAATTTGCCAGCATTGCAATATTGTCAATGACCACCTGGGGTACCCATTCACCGAAAATGTCATGCATGCTGCCGACAAAGATCGTGCTTCGCTTTTTGAGCTTTTCAATCTCGTCAAGTTCCTCGATATGATAGGACATCTTTTCCGGCCATTTATAATGCTTCCTGATCTGCTCGGCATAACAATAAGGGCATCCGTGCAGGCATTTCCCTTTTACGGGATTGCTCGTGTATCCCCTCGATCCGTCAGGATTAATAACCCACTCAATGTTTGTGTGTTGCATGTTAGTTTGCTCCCTTTGGTTTTTTAAATCACGATAGGAGGTTTTTCGCTTTCTGTATAACTAATAAATGAAGCGGTCCAAAATTGACGTGCCCCGGAATCCGGCTGAATTTTAAATTGTACCGTGTCATCAACCATTTTTCCTGTTATGAGATCAAGCATCTTTTCGCCCTTTCTCGCAGCCACAACAATTCCTTTGGTACGCCTTATTGTAATTCTTTCTCCTACCCAAGGATGGTTAATTTCCAACAATTTTTGATTCATCATTCTTTTCCCTCCGGTATTTTCGACAACACCCATGTATATAATGTTCCATACTGTTTTAGCGTGTATGGTTTGCCGGTCATCAGCTTAACCGCCAGAGCCTCTGCAGCATCCTTTCCGCATGATGTACGCGATACCGCTTTATTTAGTCCCTTTGCCCTGGCAGTATAAGTGCCGTCGCCGAATCTAACGTTGATGATAACAGTGTCGTTCATTTTTGCCTCTGGCTTATCCCATTGCTGCCCGCATTTTTCACACGGATGTGATACATGCCCACTGCAACCTGGAGAACATGGTATTTTCATTCTGTCACCTCGCGTTTTGCCTCATCAGTACCGGTATAACCGGCAGACCACTAAACAAATGTTTAGTGGTCTCGGCCTTTGCTACAATGTCATATATTTTTCATTGAAAAATCTCCTTCCTTCTCTTTAAACGTCATCATGACAAACGAATCCTCACATATTTCACCCTGTGACAAACAATACCGGTATACCTCACACTCCTCTCTGGTGCATTGATATTTCGCCGTATCCACATCATCAAAAAAACACAGGCGGGCTGTAAGCTGATCGCCGGTACAAAGACAGTCGCAGTTATCACAGCCATTGTATTCGCGTATTGCTTCATGTGCAGTCACGCTGCCTCCTTCTCCACTGTCTCATCTACACCGTTTCTGCCCTGTTTCAGCCAGTGTTTCATTAATTTTTCAATCTGCGACTCTACCGGCTTAATAACCACTTCATCATCTATGCCGCCAACTCGAACGCCCAATTTCATTAAATCCGCCCCGGGCAGGATTTTAAGAGTATCCTTATTCGGCTCCTCTGTTGTCCTGATGAATACATCTGCTCTGTCAAGATGATGTTTTTTGATTAATTCAACTATTTTAGCTGCGGCCTTCTTTGACCAGGACAATTCTCCCTTACCTTTCTGTAAACCCACTTTAATGCCATGTATTACAATGGACCTCGGCTTCTTGAATAGTTCCGGACTGGCCTCAAGCGCCGCCGACAATTTGTCTCTTTTCTCTTCCAGGATGCGCTCCTGTGTCTTTAAACCCGGCAAATATTGCCTGTTAAGTGCTTGTGCCTTATCATCCAGATCACGAAGCGTATCGCCCATTTTGTCCCACGCATCTGCAAATTCCTTTGTAAGTTTTTCAACTTCTCCCAATGTTGCCATATTTCCTCCTTTTAAGCCCTTCGGGACTTCACAAGTATTGTCCCTTCCGGATTTGTTGTTGTGATATACCCCTCGGCATTTCTACTGCTATTGCCGATACCTCATACCGGTCAATCAAAACACCACTGTTTTGTGTGATCTTAATGATGCTTTTTCTGTCTTCATATATCTCAATGATTGCTTTCATTTCCCACTTGCTTGCATCCAAAGCAGCGCATACCCGAAGATAACTCCCACAATGAACCAAAGGAACCACCAGAAATATTTCTCCGTGTTTTTCTCCTCTTTGCTTTGTGCCCGTTCCATTGCTTCTTCGTTGATATATATTTCTATTGCTTTCATTCTCAACCCCCTTATAAATTCAGCGGGCACGTTGCGCCTGCGCATTTTTCCTGATGCCGGACACTGCGTGTGATACACACACTACGGTCTATTCTGTCACCCCATCCGGGACACTGAACATCCCCATTAGCAAACCGCCCTGCCGGGCCTGTCCCCGTGAGGGGGACTGAAATCCTGTCCCGCGGGGCTTCCACACACTTTGTTTTCGTATCTGTTTTTACCTTCTTTCCCGGGAACTGTCCCCGGTGAGTACGAGCTTGCCCTTTCATATCGCCATCACCACCTCTGCTGTGACTTTTTCCTCGCCCATTTCACAGGCAAGGTTCATGGCCTTGGCCGCATAGTTATTGACAAGGCCCGGATAGGCATGGCTGATTGTTTTGCCCGTCCGCCCATCCTTGTCGGTAAGACGCTTGGAGAGAGCTGCCACTGCTTCATCGGTAAACATATTCTCCATCTTTGCCCCGAGCCGTTTGAACTTAAGTGTTAGATAGTCCTTGATGTTGCCGTTCAGGCCCCTTATCTCTGCAACCTGTATTCTCCTGATGACCTCCCGCATATCCGGATGGACATTTTCATCCAGCTTGTCTTTTAATTCAGGCTGTCCCACAAGAATGATGCCCAGCAGTTTTGTATAGCCGTCTTCAAATTCGTAAAACCGCTTCAACAGTTTGAGCACACGGTAATTCAAATCATGAGCCTCCTCGATAATAACAACATGGCGGGAGCCCTGTTTATGCCTGGCGAGTAACAGTCTCAATACCTGCCGGGATTTGTCTTCAAGCCTTTGTTTCGGTGTTTCGGAGGATATATCATGAATAATGGCATCGCAGAGGGAAGAGGCACTAACCCGTTCCTTATCGACAATCTGTGGGAATATAACCCGGACATTACCTTCCTTTTGCAGGGCGATAACCACCTTCCGTCTCATAATGCTCTTGCCACTCTGCACCTCGCCGACTACAGCGAGAAATCCGGCATGTTTTGCCGCGTCGACCATTGCCGCTTCAATGTAATAGTGTTCATCGGACATGTAGATATCCCGATCCTCCAGGACATCATTAATGAAAGGGTTTTTAAACAACTTAAAATGTCTTTTTGTCTCCTCGGTTATCACTTCCACCTCCTTGATAATATTAATGTGTTCAGGGTTGCCGGGTACAAGCCCCTGTAAATGTGCCTTTATCGATGTTGCTATTCTCATGCCTATGCCTATTGGGTGCTGATATTTTGTCTGCCCGCTGTCGGACAGCGGATCCCATATATTATTAATGTTCATGCCTCTTTCTGCGAGCCAGGTGCGAGCCTGTTTTAAGGATGCTATATATTTTTCCACATCCTGCCTGAAATCAGGGTCTTGAGGGATATATCCCCTGTTGACAACATTGTGCATGGTAATACGCTTGTATGATGTAGCCTTTGCAAGCACCCCCTGGGATATGTCGCAGCCGATCAGTAAAGCCTTTAAAATAATGGGTTGTATTTCCATCCGGTATACTTTTGGCACTGCTTTCACGGTTTTACCTCCTTTCCTGCCCTGCGGCGGTTTTCAATATATTCAGGTCATTTGAAACAGTTAAGCCGTTTGGCAAGGGGTTGGATTCCATTTCTCTTATTAATTCCTCTGCCCTTGACACTTCAATGGAATTCCCTATCTCAGCCCGAAGCTGTTGGTTAAGGTCCTTTGATATGGCTCCCACTCGGCTGGTAAGGCGTTTGAGAAACTCCATGAAGGATATCTGTTTTTCCGCGATCCCTCGGTCGATCTCCACGGGAGTGCCGTGCTTCGCGATAAAGGATATATCTACTTTCTCAGCATGGTTCCCGAATACAGTGAGGCCCTCAAAAGGTATTGTTTTTGCCCTTGCTGCTCTGGTATCTGGAGTGTTTTCTCCATAAGCCATGTTGTCAAAGCGTTTTACAGCGCGTTCCGTCAGGGTCTCCGGCTGAGATTTATATTCCTGCCCGATGACGGCGGCATCCGCACGGAAACCTCCCAACTCGGCAGGAAGCTTTTTAATTACATATGCCTCATAGACGGTTTCATTGAAAAGTACTCCTATTAGTTCCGGAGTAAAGGGCTTTATGACGATCTGTACCTTTGACCGTCCCGGTATAATCCCGGCAATATGTTTTACGTTCCAGTCCTCACCTTTATAGCTGATTGTATAATCCCGGCTTATAGTTCTGATATAGTCTTCATCGGTATACGAATAGAGATCTGTCAGCAGGTCTTTATCCGGCAATTCCCTGAGTTGTTCCGGTTTGATGAGCAGCCAGCACTGTGTGCGAGTCATACCGTGGCGGGTATGTTTACGTTTACTGTTTAGATATATCTGCCTGTCCAGCGCCCAGGCATTCAGGTCTTCCAGAGTGGATGCAGGCTGAAGGCGCAGCCCCGACTCAAACCATTTTTCAATGTAATTATGCATGACTTCACAAGCTCCCTGCCGCTTGCTGTTATAAGGCTCGCCTTCGGGAATATGAACTCCGAGGCGCTTCAGAAAGCTGACAACGGCACGGGAGGTATTTGCAGAACCTGCGTCCATAAGAATTTCAAAGGGGACGCCACGGAAGGGAAATTTATCATTGTTTTTATCCGCCCAGGCTTCCAGAATGAATTCATGAAAGTTATTTTGAGTCTCGCCGGTGGTATTGAAATAGCGGAAATAAAAGAGACCTGAAAAGTGGTCCACAACAACATATCGTAAAAGTCTTAATTTTATCTTTGCAATATTATGCATCTTGTTTTTGTAATAGTCGCGCTCATCCATAATCCGCATGCCCTTCCCGCCACTTCGCAGGTAATACTGGACGCATACGGAGACATCAAAAACATGGACATGATTGGGATGAAGGGACCGCATGGGCTGTGAAGTTTCTGTATTTTTCAGAGCTGCCGCGCACATCTCACGTTCTCGAAGGAGTTGCTGCATCCGGGCTACCGATATCTGTCCGGAGTTCAGATAATGATTGTCTTCCATTATTTCCATAGACATTTCTACTGGCATGATAGGCCCTTTTACCTCGCGCCTTGTTTGATAGATAAGGGATGCAGCCATTTCTATCTGGCCGTCTGTAATCCCCGATTTTAAGATGCCTTTGTCGGATCGTGGCTTTTTGCCGGGTTTGTAGCCGTAGCGGGCGGCAATGCGGTAAAGCTGTTGATCGCTGTAACCTGTCATATCCCGATATTCTGACATGACCTGGCTTTTTTCGCTCCATGGTGCTGATCTTAATGCATCAACGAGTTCTTCCTGCCACATAGCCCACCCCGTCGCGGTTTATTCTGTTTGGAGCGATTCTTCGGGCAGCATTGAAGGATCGCCGTAAGTATCAGCCGCCACATCGTAGGCCGAGAGTATTTGCATTTTCATATAGGAGAGGGCGCTCAGATATTCCGCGATCATCCTTTTTGTGGGCTGAGGGTCTGCGTTAAAAGCCAGAGCATTCATCCCCGCCTGCTCAATCTGGAGCGTGTAGCCGTCGAAGGTCTTTTTCAAAAATTCCATTTTTTTCAGGAACTGGGCCTCGTCAGGTGTGATACCAAGTTCCGCTGCCTTGCCTTTAAATTTATCAAGCTCCTTTTCAAGTTTTGTAAGGGTTTTATGTGTGTCCGTTTGAACACGCTCAAAAGCTTTTTTCTGAGCGACAGTTTCTTCTTTTTGAATTTTAAGTTCTTCCTGGAGTTGATCAAGGATTGCATTTATTTCCCCAGCCCGTTCGGGAATACAGGGTATTTTATCCTCTCCGATAATTATGTTCTCTCCGTCAAACTGGGTAAAATTACCCGCAATTGCTTTACCTAAGTACTTGATTTTACTAATGTCGGCACCCATAAAACCGGCAAAAGTACCCAGAAAATCAACCCGGAAAGGTTCTAAATCTTCAAGCTGGCGGTCTATATTTCTTCTATCCACACCCACATACTCGCAAAAATCTTCCCAGTTCATACCGTATTTCAGACGATATTCTCTTGTCTCCTTTACCTGCTTGAGCATTAACAGCGTAAAAAATTTAGATTGTTTATGAGCAAAACGAGTAGATTTTATTTTTCCCGCCATCTCATAGACCCATTTTGCCGAGTCCAGCTTTAATTCCATTTCATCCCGTTCGATTAATGCAGACTGCCTGCCCGCCTCATAGGACTGTTTATTAACTTCAAAATCAATATTGGTTATCTTCTGTGATTCTGGTTTATTTGACATTTTTACCTCCGCGTAAACGCACCCATCTCTTTAATATTTGGTTAGCCTTTTTTCTTTTTGCTATACATTGTGCACAATGCTTGTTTGCCTCATTAAGCAGTTGGTCTATTTCTGCTATGTAAGCCTCAGATTGCTTTTTTCTATCCTTTTCCATCGCGTCCCCTCCATTATTTAATTGGAATTGCTTATTTGCTCTAAATCCTTTTCAATCCTTTCCCGTTCCACTTCCAGGTTGCTCTTCACCCGCGCCCAGAATAACGCCAACCCCATACCGAGCTTAAAACGATCTCCAACCGTGGAAACAAACCCAAGATCTTCCAGTGTGGCAAGGTGACACATGACAGTGCCTACCGGAAGGTTAACCCCTGCCGCTACCTGCGGGCCATTAGTCGGTTCTTTCTGGTTTGCCAGATATTTCAGTATCTCGCCCGTTCTTGTTACTGCCTCGATCCTTTTATATGTCGTTTTTCCGTTCATCTATTCCCCCTTATTTGTGTTTATAAGAGCCTTTTCAAGTTCCTTTAATGCCTGTTGATCCTTTGTAATACGCTCCTTGAGTTGGCCCATCTTGGCATGAATTACTTCTTTGCCTTTCATGGCTTTAAAATGCCCTGCATCGGCCAGGATAAAAAGACATTCCCAGTCATTCGTTACCTGACAAAACGCCGGGATTAGTTCGGCGGGTATTCCCCAGCGCTTATTTCCATTATGGTCTGTATTCTCGCTTGCCAGATCACGCCCCTCGGCGGACCAGCTATCCAGGCTTGATTTTGGTACTTCCTTGCCGGTCAATTTATATATCTCGGCGCAGATATCTATACGCTCTTTGCCTGATTTTCTGATTGCCTGGCTTATTGCCTGTCTGATCCGCATACCTATATCCATACTGCCGGGCGTGGGTGGAATTTCCGGTAGTAGACACTCAAATATCGTCATCTGCCTTTCGTCAATTTTCTTTTTATTATTTGACATTGCAAACCTCTTTTTTTATTGCTAAAATCAAATCATGTTTGAAAACAACTTTATTGCAGAAATCGGGAAAACCAGCATAATCAGCTTGAAATATGATCCGGTATTTAGCATTGAGAATGATATTGCTGAAATAAAAGCCCGTCCAATAGCTGGGCACAACAGCCATAAGACTCAAAATAGAACATGCGAAAAAAAAGAAGCTCTGCCCTATTTGAGAGCATATATCCTTACAAAAGAATATGTACCTATGGCCATATTCAACAACCTTCCCTATGATGGATTCGAAGTGCTTATCAGAGTTCTTTTCTGTATCGATACCAAAAAGATTAAGGGCGGGGACGGTTATTTCCTGACTGACCTGGGCAATGCTTATCGCGGCCTTATTAAATCCAAAAGAGTAAAATTGTCTTTCAGGCTGGCTTTTTTCAATTCCGATGAAATTATTTATCATCTATTAATACCAACTGATCTTGCTGTTTACCTTTGCAGCCGCTTTTGTGATTATGACATTATCGACCATACCTTTTGGGATTTGGTAACTCAGTATGAATGATGGAAGCTGGCCGTTCTCAACTAATATATTTAATACTTCCTCAATTGGTATCATTTTCATACCTGCCTCCTATGCCGCCTTTTTGCGCGTCTTTTCTTCCGGCCATAAATGCTCATATGAGACACCACAGGCATCTGCTATGGCTTGTTGTATCGGCCTTGATACTCCTACGTCATGTACAACCCGTGATATCATGGCTGTTGAAACACCAAGTTTTATACTAAGATCGAGAAGTCTAATTCCGCTATTAGCCGCCATTAATGTTCTGATGTATAAAGGTTTGTTCTGTTTCTTTAGCTTTTTTAGGTTAGATAGTTTAATCATGTATTTATTATATTCACAAATTGGGATTTATTGTCAAGATAATAATTCATATAATGGGAATATTTATTATAATGCTTACAAGTGATGAAATATTAGATAAAATTATTAAGTTAAAAGGGCTTAAAAATGATGCAGCTTTGGCGCGCCTGTTTAAAGTTAAGCCTAACACAGTCACAAATTGGAGACAAAGAAACTCTATCCCTTATGATCATATAGTCCCATTATGTGAGCATGAAAAATGGTCTTTGAGTTGGATTTTAATGGGGCAAATTAATACAAAATATATTGATATAAATGGTAAAAAGATTTTAACCACTGCGGATGAACCGGGCATTTATAAACAAGACAGCTCATATAAAGAGGGGATAATAAACGAAACTTCGGCATTGCATATAAATAATATTCCTTTAGAAATTCAACCTGTTGTAGATGCTGTTGTAGAAGTGATGACCTCAAATAATGAAGTATTCAAAATAGCGCTTACACAAAATGCCTTTGCATTTCAACAGTCCGTACGGGGTGAACAAAAGATATCGAAGCTTGAAAATGATATAGCTGAAATAAGACGGCTTTTATCTCCCCGTGAAGATGACTTTAAAATCCAGGAATTAAAAGGGGAGACAAAAGCGGGCGGGGGCAATGGAGAATAATGGACGGAGGATATGGGCAGGATGCTGATAGTTATATTATTACAGTATATTGTGCTGATGCCAAATGCCGCCGCCTTGTAAACCATATAAAATTATTATGTCAGCGAGGGTTTGCAGTATTATAGAGACTTTATGAATAATCCGAATGTAGATATTTCGCTATTAAAATTTGACTTAATAAGGGCATCAATTGAACATCTTCTTGTAATTAGTTTTGTACAGAGTAACTCGCATATCTATCCTATTGCTGTTGGAATAGCGTCAGGAGCGCATCTTTATGATCAAATATTAATCGGCAAAAAATTGTTTCATTGTTCAGCTTTTAGTCGGACAAGGGAGGACGCGGCAAGAGCAAGAGCGGTTCTCCAACACATCTATGGATGGAAGGGCATTCAAGTTTATGCTGGTGGAAAACTTATCCAAAATGCCTGGCCTGTAATAACTATTTTAGAATGCTATCTTGAGGCTGGTGGGTGTAATGACTGGAGGGCACATTGTCAAGACGTTATTGATGATCCTTATATTAATCCCCCTAAATTTAAATACACCATACGAGTAGCTGACGCTAATAGACCTAATTTTAAGCAGGCGCTATTTATAGATAGATATTTATTCCCGTGCTCTTATTTACATTCTCGATTTAAATTTCAAATTGATCACCCGGCAACAGCGGAAAATCAAATCCAGGCAGCCGCGGTTAAGGAAGGGTGCGATTGGTGCCCCAATTTCAATGCTGGCAATTATACAAAAAAAGGGACAAGAAAAATAGAATATGATATATTTGAGTAATCTTTCAGGGATCCCGGCGGGGTCCCTCGACAGGAAATTTAAGGAGAGCGGGAAAAATAATGTAAAATATGTAACTATATAATTAATATAAGGGGGTTATAATGAAAAAAGCGTTATTTATGTTATTAATAATGGTCATATTTGCAGGATGCGGCGCAAACACTTATTTTTGCCATCCAGGTAGATCACAAGAACAACTTCAAAGAGATTATAGAGAATGTGATTATGAAGCTGAAAAAGCAGCGGGAAGTATGTCGAGCGGTATGAGTAGAGGAATGCGCACGGGCTCATTACAAGTTGATTGTATGAGACTAAGAGGTTATGGAAGCCCAAAAGGAAATGATTGCAGGGGTTATAGCAATTAACACTCTAAAAAATATGTAACTATATAAAAAAGGGGAATAAAATGACGCCAAGGGTAAAACTATTTTTAAAAATACTTGTAGTATGTCTTATATTGTCTGCGGTTGTTGGTATGGTAAAAGATGGCCCTCAGACAATTGGCCCAATGCTTGTCCTTTGTGGCGTCGGATGGGCTTTCTGGCGTTTTCTTATTTTTCTGCGCGCCTTCTTAAGGCCGATAGGTAAAAAAGTTGATGATACAATAGGCCCACGCGTGAATGAAGCAGCAAATAAATTGGATGCCCACATTGATCAATCATTACGTACTGCTGGACTTGGAAATGTTGCAGACTTCAGCAAAACACTGGGGAAGACATTTACCGGTATAAGGTCTGCAGTAGACTCAGCTATGGATTCTACAGAACAAAAGATAAAAACAAAAAACTAAATAAAAAGGGTGGTTCTATAATTCTAAAATATTTTTTTCGCTCAAAATACAAAATCAAATACCCTTTGATAATAAGATTAAATACCCTCTTATTTAAGTAACTGTAAAATTATTCGGAAGGGACTTATAACATTTTATGCACTTACACTATCACACCCCCCTTCAAAATCATATAGCCCTTGCCCTTGACAATGCAGGTTCGTATAAAAAGATACAGGATTTTTCCAACTCTCTTGAAAAGCTTGTGGACGAGAGGACAAAAGCCCTTATCCAGAGTGAAAGTCTTGCTGCAGTTGGGCGGCTTGCTGCCGGCATTGCTCATGAGCTTAACAACCCTATCGCAGGTGTTATGAGTACTCTTGAATATTATATTGAACATCTTGAAGGTCAGAGTGAACTTCTTGATGACCTAACTTTTTCATTGAATGAATTAAAAAGGACAAAAGAGATTATTAAAAGTCTGCTTGAAGCTTCAAGGCAAAAAGACGAAGTAAAAGAACTTGTAGAAATACATGCCCCCATAGAAGGGGCTCTAAGAATACTTCACAATCAGTATAAATTAAAAAAGATTTCCATTAATAAAAATTTTACAGCAACCAACAGTATTATTAAAGGGAATTCCGCAAGACTATGCCAAGTGTTTATAAATATAATAAAGAATGCAATTGATGCTATTGGTGATGAAAATGGTGTTATTACGATTGAGACGTTCAACAAAGATGAGGGGCAGCTTGTATGCATAATAACGGATAGCGGGGCAGGCATAGAAAAACATGTATTGAAGGATATTTTTAAACCCTTCTTTACAACCAAACAACAGGGTAAGGGGATTGGTCTGGGCTTATTTATTGTGTATGAAATTATAAAAGACCATGAAGGATTAATAGAAGTAGAAAGCAATCGAATAACAGGTACCACTTTTACATTTATTTTCCCCTGCCATCGATAAAGCTGTTGAATATATTGACTGGCGCGCGGAAAAGGCAAGGTGTTGACTACACGCGCACAAAAAGCCAGGAGCTATTTATGCTTTGTTGTAAGCACTGTTTCAATGGTAGAGCCTGCATTGTAGCTCAAAAAGCTTGACAAGCTTGAAAAAGTTTACGAAAATAAACCAATGAATTTAAAAACAATAGCATTGATAGTTATTTGTCTTGCCCCGATATGTGGATATGCAGGCATTTTTGGTTATATAGACGAACGCGGTGTGTATCATTTTACAAATATCGTCCCTGTGGGCAGGAAGTACCATGTTGTAATATCCGAAAAAAACACTTCCATTTTAACAAAGCATGTAGATTTAACAAAAGGTGTGGAAAACAGCAATTACGATAAGATAATTATGCATCATTCAAAACTCCATGGAATGGATCCTTCACTTATAAAAGCTGTTATGAAAGCCGAATCCAATTTTAACCCTAATGCTTTATCCAATAAGGGTGCGCAAGGACTCATGCAACTCATGCCCGATACGGCAAGGCTTATGAAGGTGGGCAACCCCTTTGACCCGGACGACAATATCCAAGGCGGAACAAAATATCTAAAATTCTTGGATAGTATTTTTGATGGAGATGTAGAATTGATGCTTGCTGCATATAATGCAGGTCCAAATAGAGTTATAGAGCATAATATGAAAGTTCCCCCGATTGAGGAAACCAGGACATTCATAAAAAAAGTGAAATATTACTATGGTAAATTAAAGAAGCCAAATGAAGGTTAAAGATGAAAAGGCATCCCTCTGGACGCTTCCTAATAGACTGAGCATAATAAGAATTCTTTTTGTACCGCTTATAATTATTTTTATATCTACAGAAGAAGAGGAGTTAATCTTTGCAGCATGCCTTTTGTTTATTATTGCAGGCATAACTGACGGTCTTGATGGGTATATAGCGAGAAAGATGTCCATGAAAACAAAGCTGGGACTTTATCTCGATCCAATTGCTGATAAGCTTCTTGTTACCTCAGTCCTTATTACACTTTCATATTACAGACTCGTGCCTCTCTGGATTACTCTAATCCTTGTTGCAAGAGAATTTCTTATAAACGGTCTCAGGTCTTTTTATGCAACAGAAGGCATTACTATCTATCCATCTTTCTCCGGTAAGCTGAAAACTGCACTGCAAATAGTCGGGATTATCTGCATACTCTTTTATAGTTCGTTCTATAAGCTTGACCAATTAATACACCGTCTCGGGTTGATAATCTTATATGCCGCACTTTTTTTCAGTATATATTCTGCTGTGCATTATATTATTGCAATATTCAGAATGCCAAAAAAACCATAAATTCATTACCGGCAGTGAATTTATGGTTAAAGGGCTTTTTATGTCAGAGCAAGGCTTGTTTGCAGATATTGCATCCTGAGCAATTACTTTGTTTCGCATCATCATTGTAAATACCTGTTTTGCCGGATAAACCTTCAACAAGAACCGTATTGCCCTTTCTCTTCTTAATATATTTGTAATCCACTGCAACCTTGCCGAGGCCTCCGGTAATGTCCAGCGCATATTGTGGCATTGCCAGACCGGAAGTATTAGCCCTTAAATATCTCATTATCTCAACACCTTTTTTTAATTTAACCTTAAAATGACCGGCGCCTTTGACATCATCAAGCTGAAAAAGGTAATAGGGTTTAACGCCACAGTAGATAAGATTTTCAAATAATCTGGCAAGAATGTGCGGGCAATCGTTCACACCCCTCAAAAGTACGGTCTGACTTATAACAATGCCGCCGGCATATCTTAATCTGTTTATGGTTTCAATAAAATCAGGGGAAACTTCACGAGGATGATTTATATGAATTACAATCCATAGAGGCGCACTCTTTTTTAAGGCATCAAAGTGGCCCTGTTTTAAACCCTCAGGATACACAACAGGCATCCTTGTGCTTATTCTAATACTTTTTATGCTCCTAATAGACCTTAATCTTGATAAAATGTAATCCAACTCATCGGATGAGAGCGTGAAGGGGTCTCCTCCCGAAATAATAACCTCATGCGTTTCTCTGTCTCTTTCTAAATATTGGAATGTACTCTCCCAGTGCAATCTAGCATCCCATTTTTTACCGATAAGCCTTCTTCTGTTGCAGAATCTGCAATACATAGCGCAGTCCGAACTCACCAAAAAAACGCCCCTGTTTTGATACCTTTGAAAAAATGACGGTGTTTTGGATATATTTTCCTCGTTCAAAGGATCGGGATCACCATTGCCTGTGAGCTCTTCAATTGAAGGCACGGCTTGCTTTCTTATGGCGCAAAGAGGGTTATCTTTTTCCATAAGGTCTAAATAATATTTTGGTATTTTAAAAGAATGAAGTTTGGAAATCTTTCCTATGTCTTCTTTTGTTTTATTATCTAAGGATAAAAGGCTTGCTAATTCTTCAGCAGTATGAATAAAAGGGAGGGTAGTTGAAGTGCCCTCCCTTTTTTGCATCACCTTACTGAACCGGCAAAAACTGAGCCCTTCTGTTTTTTGCCCATGCTGCTTCGTTGTGTCCGGGATCGAGTGGTTTTTCTTTCCCATAGCTTACTGTTTCTATGAGTTTAGTGTCAACCCCGATAGTTCCGAGAAATGATTTTGCGGAGTCAGCCCTCTTTTGACCAAGGACAAGGTTGTATTCTATTGTGCCTCTTTCATCACAATAACCTTCTATCCTGGCTTTTTTGCCGGCATTAGCCTTAAACCATTCCGAATTCTGCTTCAATATGTCGGCATCTCCTGGTCTTATGTTGTATTTATCAAAATCAAAATTCACAGCTTTCATTACTATTACCGGAGCTGGTGGTGGAGCAACAGGAATTTCCGGTTTTACTTCAGGCGCAACAACTTTCGCCTGCGGAGCTGGTGGTGGGGGTGTTTCGCCTTTCATCTGCTGCATAAAGCATCCGCACCCGCCTAATGACAGTGAAGCTAAAATAACAAATAAAATAAGTCCAAATGACCTCGTTTTCATGGTTCACCTCTTTCTTCATTGGTTTAGGGTATATCCACGTGTGGATATACCCTGATAAAATGAAAAACTACTTTTTCTCCGGTGCTGGTGCTGGAGCTTTCTCCGGTGCTGGTGCTGGTGCTGGAGCTTTCTCCGGTGCTGGTGCTGGTGCTGCCGGTTTTGCTTCTTCTTTCACCGCTGGTTTTGGTGGCTCAGCTGACGGGCCACAGCTTATCAACGTAAAACTCGCAAAAAAGGCAATAGCTATGAATAACATCACAAGCTTCTTCATGTACTTTCACCTCCTTTCATTATGTAATATATAATACACATCATTAAAAATAAGTAAATTAAATAATTTTAATCTTCACTTCTTTTTTTATTGCATCAATATCTTCTTTTTTACATAACTCTCTCCCCTGATTAAGTGTTGAAGCTGTGCCGCAAGCAACTCCCATAATAAGAGACTCCTCAAAGTTTTTATTTTCACTGAGTGAAAAAGCAAGCCCTGCAACAAGCGAATCACCTGCACCAATGGAACTCCCTACCTTTATTTTAGGAGGAATTACATGATATACCGTATTACTTGAAACACCAAGCACCCCCATAACACCCATCGAAACTGCAATATATTCTACAACATTTTTATAAGGTTTTGCATACTCAATTATTTCTTCAACACTTGATATATTCTTTTCGATAAGTCTGCCGAATTCATGAATGTTCGGTTTTATCAAATAAGGTCCTGCACTTATACCGTTTTTTAATGCAACGCTATCAGTATCAAGAATCACTTTTATATTTTTTTCTTTAAGAGTTATTATAAGCTGTGCATAAAAATTATCGTTAATAAACCTTGGTGCATTCCCTGTAATCACTACAAAGCTGTCCTTTGGAATTTCTTTTATTTTATTAAAAAAGGTTGTAATCTCGAGAGAACTTACATCAGGGTCTAAGGAACTCAGTAACGTCTGCATTTTTTTATGCTTTTGATAAACTGTGGTATTTGTTTTTGTCTCGCTGTTAATGCGTGTAAAATCAGAAATTATTCCTTCGTTTATTAGCCTGCTTTCAAGTTCCAGTCCGCTGTATCCGCCCATAAAACCAAGGGCAATACTTTGACCGCCAAGTTCTTTGATAACCCGTGAAACATCTATACCCTTGCCCCCGGCATGTTTTTTCTCCTCGACAATTTTGTTTACATCATCATAAACAAGTTCTTCAATATCTATCGTTTTATCGAGATATGGATTAAGTGTGATTGTGTATATCATTAAGACCTTTAAAGATATTTTATTAAATATTTTTCTAAATGGCTACTAAAATATTATATATTTGCTTTTTCAAACCGTAATGTTAATCAGATTTATTAAATAAAACCATTAAAAAGTGAAAAAACACCCTCCCTTTTTGTTTATGCTGTTTTTGCTTTTAAATGTATTAGGGACATCTAAAATAATTAAATATGGGGATGGCAGAGAGCTCTTCTGTTGATAATCCGTCAAGGCTCAAAACACCCATTCTATTGTCGAGACATGCTAAGTATTTTTCCTTGACATGCCTCAATTTCATCTGTTAGTTTTGACATAATAATGCAAAGAGGGCAAACAACGAAATATACAGCAGATACTCTCTGTATATGATGCTATTTATTACCCGAAGGGCATAATCTACATAAAATAAAATGATATAGGTTTAAAGCATATGAAAATTGCCGGTATTCAATTTGCATGTTCTGAGGATAAGGAAGGTAATATTGAAAAGGCCTTGAAAATCATGGATGTAGCCTTTAAAGAAGGGGCACGGATTATATGTTTTCAGGAAATGTTCAACCAGTATTGGTTTCCAAAGGGCAGAGATGAAAACGCTTTTCTATTAGCCGATGACATAAGGAACAAAATTGTCAGTATTTTCAAGAAGAAAGCAAAAACAGCAGACGCGGTAATCCTGCTGCCCATATTCGAAAGACATAAATCAAACTTTTTTAACAGTTGTGCGGTTATCAATGCTGACGGTAAAGTTTCAGGGGTATACAGAAAGATTCATATCCCGGATATACCGCTATGGGAAGAAAAATATTATTTTTCCACAGGCGATAAAGGGTTACCTGTCTTTGATACGAAGCATGGAAAGCTTGGTGTTCAAATATCATGGGACAACCTGTATCCTGAGAGCACGCGTGTTCTTGCCCTGAAAGGCGCTGAAATAGTTTTTTCGCCCACGGCATGTGCATTCAGAACCCAGCATATATGGCAGACGGTTATTTCAGGGAATGCTATAACAAATGGTTTGTATATAATGAGAATAAACAGGGTGGGGAGCGAGGACGCCCTTGATTTTTATGGGATGAGTTTTTGTGTGAGTCCGGAGGGAGAGTTGATAGGAGGGCCGACAGGAGCAGTTGACAGTATTTTACTGGCAGATATTGACTTTGAATATCTGAAGCAAATCAGGAGAGAGTGGCCGCTGATGAAAGAAAGAAAACCGAAATTTTATAAAGAGATTATAAAGGAGACATAATGGCCAATGAACCTTCGCTTTGCATAATCTGTGCATGGAGAGAAAATTGCCAAAAAAAGTTTTCAAAAGGTAAGGAAATAACATTGAGATGTCCTGATTTTACAAAGGATATTTTTATTAAGAGCACGGAGACACCTGATGATAAGAAAACGGATAGTGGAGATAATACGTGAGGCATGTGACGTTTGTAAGACTGAAGGCATTTTGCCTTACGATGTTAAAACAGAGCCCATTATAGAAATACCCAGAGAAGAAGGGTTCGGCGATTATTCCACAAACATTGCCTTTTTATTAGCTCCTAAAATCAGAAAAAGCCCCCAGGATATTGCAAAAATTCTAATCGGGCATATGCGATTTGATGATGTATGTAATATAGTTGAGCTTGCAGGGAAAGGGTTTATAAATTTTTATGTAAAAGATGAAATATGGCAGCAGGCGCTATTGGAGATATACAACAAAGGATTGGAAGCCTTCACGCCCGACGTTGGGAAAGGCAAAAAGGTTCTTATGGAGTTTGTCAGTTCCAACCCCACGGGACCGCTTCATATCGGACATGGAAGGGGGGCTGCCGTAGGCGATGTGCTTGCAAACATATTGAATAAAACCGGTTATAACGTTGCAAAAGAATACTATGTGAACGATGCCGGGAAACAGATAGAAACGCTCGGTGAATCCACCTATGCACGTTGGAAGGAACAAAAGGGTGAAGACATTGTCTTTGATGACCGTTTTTACCAGGGTGCATACGTCAAGGACATTGCATCTGCTGCAATTGAACAGGAGCTGCCTGTTCCAGCAGACAAAAAAGAAGCGATAAGCTTCTTTGCAAGACTTGCCGGAGATACAGTCCTGGAGGGGATAAAAGGTGACCTTGAGAGTTTCGGTGTCTCTTTTGATAACTATTTCAGCGAGACAACCCTTCACAGGGACGGCATTGTCGAAGCAACCCTGGAATTGCTCAAAACAAAGGATTATGCATACGAGCAGGATGGGGCACTTTGGTTCAGGACAAGCCTTTTCGAGAATGATGAAGACAGGGTTCTGATAAAATCTGACGGCGAGAAGACGTACTTTGCTTCAGATATCGCCTATCACAGCAACAAATTTAACAGGTCCTTTGACATCCTCATAGATATATGGGGCTCCGATCACCATGGGTATATCCCAAGAATGAAGGCTGGAATAGAAGCCACGGGGGGCCGCAAGGAAGACCTTAAGGTGCTCCTTATCCAGTTTGTTACTCTCCTTAAAGATGGAAAACCGGTGGGCATGTCTACAAGGTCGGGGCAGTTTACTACCCTAAAAGAGGTTATTAACGAAGTAGGGAAAGATGTTGCGCGTTTTTTCTTTTTAATGCGGAAAAGTGATGCCCATCTTGAATTTGATCTTGACCTTGCGAAGAAAACATCAAGCGAAAATCCTGTTTATTATGTTCAGTATGCATATGCAAGGATTGCAAGTATTTTCAGAAATGCTCAAGAAGACGGCATAGATATTGGTTCTCTGAGGGCAAAAGCCGGGCGGCACACGGCAAATAATGATAAAACACAGAAAGAAGATTCTGTCAGGGTTGACCTTTTAACGGTTAAAGAGGAAATTGATTCGATCAAAGCTATACTCCATCTCTATGATATTATGGAGGGGAGTGCACGGAGCCTTGAACCACACAGGATAACATTTTATCTTATAGATTTGGTAAGTAAGTTCCACAGTTATTATAACAAGACAAGGATTTTAAAGAACGAAAAAGATCTGACTGTTGCAAGGCTGTTGCTTCTTTATATGCTTCAGCAGGTGATTAAGTACGGGCTGGATATACTTGGTGTATCAGCTCCGGAAAAGATGTAAAAATCTGTGAAAAACCGAAAAAATAAAAGGTGAAAAGTGGAAAACGCAAAAGATAGCAGTATGGAAACAACAAAGAGAAAAACAAAGAGTAAGACCAGAGAATATGTTGAATCATTAATTATTGCAGCAATTATAGCGTTCTTTGTGAGGAGTTTTTTTATTCAGGCATTCCGGATACCCTCAAGCTCTATGGAACCTACACTCCTTATAGGCGACCATCTTCTTGTAAACAGGTTGAGTTATGTGATGAAGATCCCATTTACAGATAAGGTGATTTTTACCCTTGGAGACCCTAAAAAAGGGGATGTAATAGTCTTTCGCTATCCCAAAGACACTGATAAAGATTTTATCAAGAGGGTTATTGCAACAGAAGGGGATACTGTAGCTATCAAGGATAAAGTAATTTATATAAATGGAAAAAAGACAGAAGACAAATGGGGGCATTATCTGGATAATATGATCCTGCCTGAGCACGTTAACCCCAGGGATAATTTTGGACCTATTAAGGTGCCCCAGAACTCCTATTTTGTAATGGGCGACAACAGAGATAGGAGCCTTGACAGCAGATACTGGGGTGTTGTTACTAGAGATCACTTAGTGGGGAGAGCACTCATATTGTATTTTTCTTTGAATGGAAAGCCTGACAATATACTTGGATACATAAGGTGGTCGAGGATTGGAAATCTTATACGATAATACAAACCTTTCAACTTTTTCCTATTGGTTTTCATGAAATACAGATAATAGATTTTAAAGGGTTTGTATGTTATTATCAGGTATTATGAAAAAACTCCTAATTTATATATCCGTGCTTTTTATCCCCTTATCACTGCTTGCGAGTGATTACTCTTCATCAATACTCTTATTTTTAAAGGGATATAGAAGCGAAACAAAGGGCAAATATGAAGATGCTATAGAATATTACAAATCTGCTCTTCGTCTTAACCCGAATTCTTCAGATATCAGATCGGAGCTGTCTTTTTCATATATCAGAAAAGGCGAACTTGACAATGCAGAGACGTTGCTTGAAGAAGCAATTGCTCTGAACGAAAAGAATCGTTACGCCCTTATTTTGCTTGGAGGCATATACTCTGCAAAGGGGGAGTCCGGCAAGGCAAAGGCAATATATGAAAAATGTATTGCCGGTAACATTGAAGATACCGAGGCATACTTACACCTGGGTTCTCTGTATATAACTGAGAAGAATTTCGAAGAAGCAATTAAAATATATGAGAAAATTTTATCCTATGATAGTGATAATATCATAACACTATACTATATCGGCAGGTTGAAAGCTGAATTAAAGAACTTTGAAGAAGCAAAAAAATATTATAACAGGGTTATCGAGTTAAAACCTAATTTTGAACCTGCATTTTTGGATCTTGGTCTTATTTATGAGATTGAGAACAATAGTGATAAAGCTATTGAGTATTATCACAGGGTTATTGCTTTTGATCCCCTTAATAAAAAAGCAAGGACAAAAATTGCAAACATTTTTATCAGACAAAAAGAATATGACAAAGCAATTTATGAGTTCGAAAAACTGTCTGATGTGGACAGGGATGATCTTTCCGTAAGAGGCAAAATCGGCCTGTTGCATCTTGAGAAAGGCAGATATGATGAAGCAATAAGGGAATTCAATATTTTGCTTGCAACATCGCCAAAAAACGATATGGTGAGATTGTATCTAGCCTATGCGTTGAAAGAGAAAGGCGATATGAAAAGCGCCATTGATGAATTGACAAAGATAGACACCGTTTCGGAGGAATTTAAGAGTGCAATAAAGACCATGACCTTGCTGTATATTAAAACGGGTCTGGTTGAAGAGGGAATAAGCAAATTTAAAAACTATCTGAAAAACATAAAGGACAATATTGACCTTTATGTAATGCTATCCACGCTTTATGAAGAAAAGGCGGATTATAAAAAAGGCATTGAAGCCCTGGAAGAAGCAAGAGGGTATGATCCGAAGAATATTGAGCTTATTTACCAGATTGGCATGCTATATGAAAAGAGTGGAAATACGGATAAGGCATTGCAATATATGGAAGATACGCTGAAAATTGACCCTGACTACCCGAATGCCCTGAATTTCATAGGCTATACGTTGGCAGATAAAGGAACTAATCTAGACAAGGCTGAAGAGATGATAAAAAAGGCACTTGCAAAAAAGCCGGAAGATGGATACATAATGGACAGCATAGGCTGGGTATATTATAAAAAAGGTGATTACAAGAAAGCTCTGGATGAATTGTTAAAGGCCCAGGAGAAGCTACCCGATGACCCCACCATTGCCGAGCATCTCGGCGATGCTTATGCAATCCTGAAAGATTATGATAAGGCTATGGAGTATTTTGAAAAATCCATGAAACTGGAAAGCAAAGATGAGAAGAAAAAGATCATAGAGAAGAAGATAAGGGCAATAGAAGAAAAAAGAAAGTGAAAAAGACAGTTATAATTATTTGCATCTTTATTCTGCTTTCATCCTGTGCATTATTCCCCCGTAAAACATATATAACATGGCCTGACAAGATAGATTATGTGGAAGCGCTTTGTGATATTGATATATCCTGGAGGGACATGAAATATTCAGGCTCCATGTCTTTAAAAATGAGATATCCCGATAGATTACAGATCGAGGTTTATGGACCCTTTGGAGAAACAGTCGTATATCTTGCCAAAAACAGGGACAAATTTTCCTTTATTAGCAGTGATGAAAAAGTCAGTGATGAAAAAGTATTTGAGAAAAGATTTGGCATTAAGCTCCACGAATTTATAGATGATATATCTGTTGTAAATTATAGGAAAAGTGGTCGGGAAGATATTTACTTCAAAAGGGAAAATTATGTGGTTATATACCGGCTTGACAATACTGAAAACAGTATATGCTGGAAGGGCAATGACGGCAGTATTTGTATAAGATTTCTAGAGGCTGTTTTTAATAAAGAGGGGAATGTTGGAGAAGGTAGTAGCGGGGAGATGTGATTCCTACGATATTAAGACGCTTAAGCAATTCTTCCACGCAGGCTTCAGGAAAATAGGTTTTAAGGCAGCACATCAAAGAGTTCTGCTCAAGCCTAACCTTTTAAGCGGGAAGTTGCCTGAAAAAGCTGTAACAACCCACCCGGAGTTTGTAAGGGCGATATCTGAGTTATTGCTGGACTCCTCCTGCGATGTCTATATCGGGGATAGCCCTGGATATGAGTCCACAGAAAAAGTCCTATTCAAATCAGGTATTATGGATGTAGTTAAGGATTGTGGCTTAAAGATACTCTCTTTTAATAAAAATATTACAAAAAAATATCAGGGCATTTCCCCTTACAGAGAATTTATTTTAGGTGAAGATCCTGATGATTTTGAAATCATTATAAATCTCCCCAAGCTGAAAACACATATGATGATGGGTCTTACTCTGGGAGTAAAAAACACTTTCGGTTTTGTTCATGGTCTTGATAAGGCAAGATGTCATCTGAGAGCAGGGGCAGATAAAACAATCTTTGCCTCAATGCTTATTGATATCCATAACATTGTGAAACCTTCGATAACAATTGTTGACGGAATCATCGGTATGGACGGAGACGGACCGGGTAGCGGCAGAGTAAGAAATATAGGCTTGCTTGCTTTAAGCAAAAACACATTCGCTCTTGATTATTACATAGAGCAGCTTGCAGAAATACCGTTTACCCTTCCCATAACCTCAAAGGCCAAAGAACATAGTATGGTGCCTGATTACGAGACAATCTGCGTCGGTCTTCCAATATCCTTTGTGGATGATTTTCAAATGCCGGGTACAATGGATATCAACTGGAATCTTCCAAAAATGGTAAAGAAACTGCTAAAAAACGTCTTTATAAAAAAGCCTAAATTAAAAAAAGGTATATGCAAGGGATGCGGGGTATGTTTGCATGTATGTCCTGCAGACGCACTTTCTGTTGATGAAAAGGCTGTATTGTTTAATTACAAAAAGTGTATCCGTTGTTATTGCTGTCAGGAGATGTGCCCTGAAGGGGCAATCAGGGTTTAACTTCAGGTGAGCAGTATCCTTCCCTTTGACTCGTTGATAAACCGTCCTATAATCCAGTAATCCAGTTGTATATTTAAAGCTGTTTCTTCAAATTTTCCGATATCGTCAGGGTGTACCGCCATTAATAACCCGCCCGATGTTTGAGGATCAAACAGGACGTCATACAAAAACCCTTCGTTTTTACCCGTTACATGCTCTTTGTAATAATCCATATTCCTGTATAAACCGGCGGGAATGAAACCTGACTGTGAAAGCTCTGTAGCCTCCTGAAAATAAGGGATTTTATCAGCAAACAGTTCCGCACCTATGCTCTCTTTAATCATCTCCTTCAGGTGTCCGGCAAGACCAAAGCCCGTTACGTCAGTTGCTGCATGGGTTCGGACAGACAACATTACTTCCGATGCCTTTTTATTTAAAGCAGCCATTACATTGATGAGGTTCTGTATCGACTCCTCAGCAAGAGCATTGCCTTTAATGCCTGTATTCAGGATGCCCGTACCCAGGGGTTTTGTAAGGATAAGACAATCTCCGGGTATTGCACCTTCATTCTTTATAATCTTATCAGGGTGTACTATGCCGGTAACGGAGAGACCGTATTTTGTTTCAATATCATCAACACTATGACCACCCAGAAGGCTTGCGCCTGATTCCCGTATCTTATCAATTCCACCCCGCAGTATTTCTTTAAGGACACTTATGTCGAACTGTTTCAGAGAAAAGCAAACCATATTTAATGCCGTCTTAGGTACTGCGCCCATGGCATAAATATCGCTCATAGCGTTTGCAGCCGCAATCTGGCCAAACCAATATGGATCATTGACGATAGGCGTAAAAAAATCTATTGTCTGGACAATAGCAATATCATCAGTGATTTTATAAACCCCGGCATCCTCGAACCCTTCAATGCCCACAAGAACATTATTGTCCGCTGGTATCTCGATGCCGCAGAGTATGTTTGCAAGGTCCGCCGGACCTATCTTCGACGCTCAGCCAGCGCCGCGTATATATTTCGTTAATTCAACGGCCATGTTAAATTATACTCCTTACTACGGGTTATCCGATTGCCTTAAAACTCAAACCTCTTGTCTGTTCCGGCAATAGTTCATCCATCTTTTCTATGCCTGAATAATAACAACAATTCCCGCTTCTGAGATTATTATCAAAGGCCCTTATCTTTCCGTCCTGAAAGTTGATTCTGACATAACAGAATCCTCCCGGCACGTCGGATATTCTTTCCTCTTCAACTACGCCCATACCCCACCTTAAAAATTTTTTATGGTATACCCGGTCACCCACCTTGAGATACAGGAATCGCTCTCTTTCCATAATCTTTTTTATAACATATCTTTAAAGTAGTGAAAAGTGAATAAACCGCTACCGACTGAAGCCGGTGGTTTTCTAAAGAGCTTTCAGCCTTGTCGAGTAAAAAGGCTTTTGCAGTGCGCTAAATAGTCCGCAAGGCGGACGAGAAGGAGATACCGGAGCACCCGCCACTTGCGGGTCGTGACTTGATGCCCGTGAGTGAGAGGGGGGAGGCTCCATCGGGCTTTGCCCGTGGGGGGCGACGTAAGCCCCGGTAATTGAATCAGGGATTTCACCTGTTTACAAGTATGACACCTGCTTTCGACTCTATATTGTATTTTTTTGATTTTTGTAACTCAGCGAGCAGGTCTTTTTCAATGCTTTCAACGCATATAATAAGCTTTCCTTCAGGTTTTAAATATCTCATTCCGCTCTTTATATACGCTTTTGTTATCTCAATAAGAGGGTGCTCATCTTCCCATATATAATTAAAAGAGGGCTGGACGTATATAAAATCGAAAGCGCTTTGAAGCAGAAAGGGGAATTCTACTTCAAAATGAAAAAAACAGTTCTTTTTTGCAATATCCTTTGATTCGATAAACCAATTCTTTTTTCTGAAGGTTTCCCATGCAGATTCTGAACTATCAAGGCTGAAGAGCAGATCCTGGACATTTCTGTTTTCAATTAATTTACTGAAATATGTGGATGTTATGACGTCAAGCGTATCCCTGATTCTCTCCTTGTATATATTCAATTTAATGGCAATTTCTTTTTTTACCTGTGCATCTTCCCTTATTTTGTCGGAAAGGGTAAAATAAAGGTTATATGTATCTCTGAAATCTTGTATGATTTCTCCCGGGTTTCTGCTGAATAAGTTCATCTGATTTTTTAAATCGGAAAAATCGGGCAGGTCTTTAATGGATATCCCGATAAGCGGGTTGCCTGATTTATAATGCCTGGCCGGTGCACCAAAGCGGTTTTTTACTATATTTTGGAATATATCGAGTGATATGAGTGATTTTTCAACACCATATAAAACATTATTGAGAATATGATTTTTTAATGTATATTCATCTTCCCATTCTGCACTAAAGGTATTTTTCTCTTTGTAAGGGAGTATAAAGGATAAATAAGCCAACTCCTCAATAAACCGGGTTGTAACTGCGCCGAATCCGGGCGTCATGTCGAGTATCCTAAAGGAAAGCACATCTTCCTTGGTATACTTTTGGTTGTTGTTTAGGAATATTTCCTCAACATTAAATCCTGTGTGATATCCGTTTTTAACAAAGAGATAAGAGAAAACGTCCGGTGTATCGTATTCATTGATTATTTCAGATTCCTCGATTATTTTGTTTTCTATTGTCCCTGCTTCAGTGGATATCTCATTTAAATACATTTCTGTTGATAAAAACTCACGGTCAGGGAAGAATGCTTTTGAGATAAGGGCTATTTTGGGATAGATTTCTGTTTTATTTTTGACTCCCAGCAGGGAGTTACTCACAAAAGCCTTTTTTTCTTTCAACAATTCTATTTGTTCATCCCTTTCTTGTTTAAGCAACCCAGGAATAGTATTATTCAGTCCGTTCAAAGAGAATATGTGGTAAAAAAGATGCAGGATTTCATCGTTTTCATCCGAAGATAATTTTTCAATGTCTATTTCGATGAGTTTCATTTCAAAATTTACTGATCTTTTAATGAGAATCCAGTTTCTACCGTTTGTAAGAATACCCCATGGGGTTTTTATCTTCTTTAAAAGGTAGATGAGTTGATATATCGGTATCTTGTTTTCAAATTCAAGGTAGAAGCCGCTTATCCCTTTGCTGAGGGTTCTCCCGTATCTTTTTAACAACAGTATACCAAGAGCATTATCGTAGTATTCTTTCGTCCCCCAAAGCGGTGATGTTGCAACCCTGTTTTCTTCGGCAGTAAAGAGCGCTACGTCAGGGCCTTTAATGCTATCCTCATAGAATTTTGGCTTTGATTCATAGGCATAGCCGAATATCTTGAGGATAGGTTTTATAAGGTGTATCTCTGTATGAATTTCGCTGGCAAATTTTTTTATGTTCTCAAAATTTGTCAGTATTGCCGACAGGGATAAATATATATTGGTTTCTCCTGGCAAAGAAAGGATTCTTCTGACACCTGCTTCAGAGATAAGCGTATTTCGTAAAATTGAAGGATGCATATTTCCAAAGATGATAATAGATTAATGTCTTTTAGTCAAGGGTGGGTATGTCATTTTCTTCTTTGTTTATTCCCATCTTTTGAATTCTCTCGATCTCTCTAAGCTTCATTCTAATGATTATAATAAGTCCGATAATAGCTATCCAGAAAATGGCCAATGTTTGGTATACAATAAACCTGTCATATGGGGCAACAGGGAAAGATGCAGCATTGTCTTGGGAGCAGAGAGGGATTGTATGTGTAAGCATGAGAACGAGCAGTACAATAATTTTAATTATCGCGGGCGCTCTATTGCTGATTGCAGATTTGAATTTTAACACCTGTCCTCCTAAAAAGCACTATGTTCCAAACCATGTACGAGCCCTATGATAGAGCTTCTAACTCAAAAAACCCATGACTGTCATAACGATAAAGTATATGGTATATACAATCCCTATCCAGGTAAATACCGTATGTTTTATTTTCGGCCCTGTTCTTCTGTCAAAGAAGGGGATAAGGAATAGGAAAAGAATTCCGGAGGAAATAACGGCAACTGCAATCATCTCGCCGTTTAATCCAATAATTTCTCCGGGGAAGAGTTTCAAAGTCTGGAACAGGAACAGAAAATACCATTCGGGCTTAACGTTTTCCGGCGCAGGTGCGAGGGGGTCAGCTTTCTTGCCTATTTCCGGAGGGAAAAATGTTGCCAGAGTTACGGCTATTCCCAATACTATGAGGCAAATTATAAGATATTTATAGAATCTGTATGGAAAGAAGGGCATTTGATTTGCTCTTTTTTTTATGGACAGAGGCATACTTATCACATGATATTGGACGAGAAGAATATGTATGCATACTAAAAATATAGTGATAACAGGAAGAATCGACACATGGAATGCATGAAAACGGGTCAAAGTCTCACCTGTTACGTCAATGCCTCCTCTTAAAAAGGATTTGATAAAAACCCCTGCAATGGGGATACTGCCCGCTCCGCCTGTCGCTACCTTCACTGCTGCAAAAGCTTTCTCATCCCATACCAAAAGGTAGCCGCTTAAACCGAAAAATATAGATATGCCAAGAAGGACAAAGCCTGAAAACCATAACAAATCTTTCGGTTTTTTGTAGGATTTTGAAAGCAGTACGCTGAATGTGTGAATAAATAGGGTTGCCATAATAAGTTGAGCCCCCCAATGATGGAAGGAACGGAAAAACCAACCCATATTCAATTTTGTAACAATGTCGACAATGCTTTTGTGTGCCTGCTCAAAATAGGGTATATAATAAAATGATAGAACCATTCCGGTTATAAACTGTATAATAAAAAGGAACAGGGCGATGCCGCCTGTTTTTTTAACGGCAAAGGTCTTGATGTTTTTTAAGTTGCACAACTCTTTAAACCTGTTATTAAACCTTTGATAAATCAACCTTTATCCCCTTTTTCAGAACGATAATTTTTTCACCTTCAATTTTAATATCAAAAAACTCAAGTGGTTTTGGCGGAGGTCCTTTGATGTTTTTACCGTTTTCGTCAAACCAGCCTTCATGACATGCGCAATAGAATTTTCTATCTTCCTGCTTATATGTAATATTGCATTCCATATGTGTGCACAGGCCCTTCAATGCTGTTGTAGCCCCGTCTGCTTTTTTAAAAAAAAGTCCGACCTTTCCTCCCCATGCAAAGGGTTTTACCGAATTCGGAGGAATATCTTTAAAATCATTGATATCGAGCACCACAAAATCAGGTTCTTTTCCGATGGTGGGGAAGGCAAACTTTATAAGCGCATAAAAAACACCTGAAAAAAAGGCGAAGAACCATCCGCTAAGGAGGGCATTGAGAAATGTCCTTCGCGTGACAAGTGAATAATCAATTTTCATCGTTTGTCATCCCGAAGATCTTTTTTGCCTTGTACTTTAAAAGTGTTTTTCTTAAGCCTATAATAGAGTCAGCAGGCCTTACATCTTTCGGACATGCATCAATACACCGAAGCATTGTATCACATCCCCATACCCCCTTTTCATTGTTTATCTCTTCGAGAGAGCGCAGCGGCCTTTCGTCTCTGGAGTCAAGAACAAACCGTTCAAGCTTTGCAAAGGCTGCGGGACCTATATAATCAGTACCTCTTGAAAGCACCGGACATGCGCCGTAGCAAGATGCACAGAGTATGCAGTTTACATATTGATCTATGCGTTTCCTTTCATCTTCGCCCTGTAATATCTCCTTTTCCGGTTCAGAGCTTTTCCTTATCAGATAGGGTTTAACATTTTCATACATATCCCAGAAGGGGGTCATATCAACAACCAGGTCTTTGATGATTTCGAGATTGGGGAGGGGTTCAAGAACAATCGTTTTGTCGCCGAAGGAGGCAACCTGGGATCTGCAGGCAAGATCGATCTTGCCGTTGATCACTATTGCGCAGGAACCACATACCGCCGATCTGCATGATGATCTGAATGAGAGCGTTCCGTCTATTTCGTCCCTGATGCGCAAGAGTGTCATTAGAACAGTCAAGCCGGATATGACCTTAATGCGGTATGACTTAAAATATGGCTGGATTTCAGGTTCTTTCATATCATATCGGAGAATTTTGAACATATATTCATTGGCAGTAATCAATATTGTCTTTCCATGGGCTGATAGTCTGTAATCACAACATCTTTATAAGAAATTACCGGCTGTCCGTTTTTACCAATTCTTGCAATAGTATGTTTGAGCCAGTCAGTATCGTTTCTTGTGTTGAAATCCTTCCTGAAATGGGCACCCCTGCTTTCTTCCCTTAGGTAAGCACCTAAGGCAATTGTATGAGCTATCTCGATCATATATTCAAGCTCTATGGTATTGAGAAGCTCATAATTCATATGCATCGTTGAGGAGCTAACACAGACATCTTTGAACCTTTCCTTGATTTTGTCAATATCCCTCAGTGCCTGTTCAAGACATGTTTTCTCCCTGAATATACCGACACAGTCGCTCATTGTTTTACTTAAATCAGCAAGAATCCTGTACGGTTTTTCATTGCCTCTATACATCAATCTGTATATTTTCTTTTCCATCTCCTCTTTTTTACTTAAGAGGAACTTTTCATCAGGCTTTATGCTGTTGTCCCGCAAATATTCATCAATGGCAAAACACGCCAGTTTCCCGAAAACGATTGTATCAAGGAGTGAATTGCCGCCAAGCCTGTTTGCGCCGTGCACGCTTACACATGCGCACTCTCCGGCTGCATAAAACCCTGATATGCCGGTTTCGCATTTCTCGTTTGTGTCTATGCCTCCCATGGAATAATGCTGGCAGGGCATTATAGGTATCGGTTCGAGGATAGGGTCAAGGCCGATAAAATCAATGCAGATGTTCCGGATACCGGGCAGTTTTTCCAATATATTCCGAGCGCCAAGGTGTCTCAAGTCAAGATTGATGTATTTACCAAGTGGATGCTCAAACCCCCTGCCTTCATCTATTTCTGTCTGGATACTCCTTGAAACAATATCCCGCGGCGCGAGCTCCATGGCATTTGGTACATAATGTGCCATAAACCTCTCACCATTTTTATTGATTAGGTAGCCGCCTTCGCCCCTGGCTGCTTCTGTTATAAGGATGTTGGTGCCGATGAGGGCGGTTGGATGGAACTGGACAAATTCCATATCTTTTATGGGCGCACCGGCCTTATAGGCAATGCCTATGCCGCTTCCTGTATTTATCAGGGCATTGGTGGAATGGAGATAGACCCTGCCATAACCACCGGTGGCAAACAAAGTTGTTTTAGCAAGTATTGGCGCTATTTCACCGTTTATAAGGTCAAAGGCGATGACGCCATGGCACACATTGTTGTCTGCAACAAGGGACAGAACAAACCATTCGGTGTAGATATTTACTCCTTTAGCTATTGCCCTTTCATTGAGAGTATTGAGTAACGCATGTCCTGTTAAGTCTGCCGAATAGCAGGTACGAGGGTATCCTGCGCCGCCAAAGGGCCTTTGCGCGATAGACCCGTCAGGAAACCTGCTGAAAGGGCATCCCCAGTGTTCCATCTCATAGACGACCTTTATTGCTTCACTGCACATAATTTCTACAGCGTTCTGATCTGCAAGATAATCGCTTCCTTTTATTGTATCAAAGGCATGTTTCTCCCGGGTATCGTCTCTGCCGTGCGGGCTATTTGCAAGGGCAGCATTGATCCCGCCCTGTGCAGCAATAGAATGCGACCTGACAGGGTGCACCTTGGATAAGACTCCTACATTATATTTGTCACAGAGACCGACTGCTGCCCGGAGTCCTGCAAGACCTCCGCCGATAATAAGGACATCATATGAAAGCATCATTGTGAGGTTATACTGTATATATATATCAGAGCCAGCGAAATGATTGCTGCTGCAATATTAGATAGCCGGAACAACTGTTTTTCTTTCTTGTATCCAAAATCCAAAATGATTGTCCTTATGCCATATATGCTGTGAAAGGTAAAAAGTATGAGTATCAGCACATCAAGCACGGGTTGGCGGTGAAGGCTAAGCGCCCAATCAGGTTTTTTGTCTTTTGTGAAAAGAAAGAACGCCGTCAGTATCTTAATACCGAAAAGTATTACAAGCGATACGCCGCTGATTCTATGAAAAAGCCATATAAACATGATTCATTACATATCAATTGAAATTCTTTCTTGTCAAGGGAATTTGCGAAATATTTACAGAGCTTTTACAAAATATCTTGACTTTTGTCAGTGAAGAAACCAATAATAATACTTTAAATCTCTATTAGCTGAATAAAATAAAAACGTCTATCACAGGGGGAAGTTTGGAGGAAAATCCCGTTAAAACAGAATATGCTGAAGATGAAATCAATCTGTTGGATTATTTGATTGTTCTTGCAAAACGAAAAAAGCTCATTGCCTACACAACTTTGGGGATTATGGTGTTAACTGCAATTTATAGCCTTGCCCTGCCTCCGGTTTATAGGGCTGAGACAAAGATCATGCCTCCCCAACAGTCAAGCCAGGGCTCAATGTCACAACTATTGGGTCAGTTGGGAGGCGGTACCGGTACGGTCGGCTTGTCCACGGGCGTCCTAAAAACACCCAACGATCTTTATATTGCTTTTTTAAAAACAAATAGTCTTTTAGACCGAATTATTGACAGGCTTGATCTTATGAAGTTGTATAAAACCAAATCGAGGGAGCGGGCAAGGGGCGCTCTTTCAGGTGCCCTTGATGCAAAAGACGACAAGAAAAGCGGCATAATAAACATAGCCGTTACGGATAAAGACCCAAAGATGGCTGCACGGTATGCAAACGCCTTTGTTGAAGAGTTGAAATCTTTTAATAAAGGGCTTGCTATAGGTGAGGCAAGCCAGAGAAGATTATTTTATGAAGAACAACTTGGGGATGAAAAAAAGATGTTAGAAACAGCAGAAGAGGATTTAAAAGCTTTTCAGGAAAAGACAGGTGTTTTACATATAGAGCAACAGGCATTTGTAGCAATTAATAACATTGCAAGCGTAAAGGCACAAATTGCCGCAAAAGAAATAGAATTGAGGGTGTTAAGGACATATTCAACAAGCAATAATCCTGATGTTAAGAAAGTCGAAGAAGCGATAAAAGCCATGAAGGATGGGGTGAACAATCTGCAAATAAAAAACAAGATAGAGTATGACCCCATAATGCCGTCACAAGAAGCTCCCGGAGTCGCATTGGAATATTTAAGGAAGTATAGAAATGTGAAATTTCATGCAGCCCTTTATGAATTTATGCTTAAACAGTATGAAGCAGCAAAAATTGATGAAGGCAAGGATGCGACGATAATTCAGGTAATTGATAAAGCAGAGCCGCCCGAGAGGAGATTTAAGCCTCAAAGAACAAGAATGGTGCTTATTGCTGGCGTTGTGGGCTTTTTTCTTTCAATTTTCGCTGTTTTTTTTATGGAATATGCCGAAAAGTCTTCTTCCAATCCAGAAAACAAAGAAAGGATCGATGAGATAAAGAAGCATTTTTCCTTCGGTTTTTTGCACAGAGTTGAAAGCATTATGACAAAACTGAAAAGCATTAAAACTACTAAGAATTGAATTAAACATTACAGGGAGCAAGCTTATGACAAGATGTTTACAGACCTCGGCAATTATTTTATTGATATTAATATGTTGTGGCACCGTGTTGGCGCAGCAGACCTCACCTTTAATGCAACAACCTGTCCAACCATACCAGACTCAGCCGAATTTAACCAGCCCGTATGGGGTAGGGCAAACACCGACCATGGGACAGCAATTTAATTACCAGCAGGCACCGCCGCAACCTGCTCAAACGTTTCAGCAACTACCTCAGCAAGTTAAAATAAGCGAAGAAAAACAGTCGGAATTCGAGCGGTATGTAACTGATAAGGTTATTGAAATCAACGAGTTTCAGTTTGACATCATCAAGAGATTGGATGGGATTACTTTCCTGTATTCAGATCGTACTATTAACAAAGGAACGATTGCAGTGCCTGTTAAAATTATAAAAATAACCAGAAGAGCGACAAAACAGATAGATAGAGATATATTGAACCAACAATCAGAAAAAAAAGATGCGGTACAGGTTTATCAGGAGTTGGAGATTACCGATAAACCTGTACTTATTGATGCCGGTTTTATAGTAGGAACTGTTGACGCAATTACAAGAGCTTTCAAGATGCTGGGCTTGAGGTTGCCCTTTATTGTGTCAACCGATATCAAGCATTTCGGTTATGACCTCTTCAGGCAGTCTTCTTTTAATTCTGCCCAGGGCAGCAATATACCTGTAGGACCGGATTATGTTTTGGGACCCGGCGATGAAATAAAGATCGTTATGTGGGGTGGCATTGATGGAATCTGGGATATATTCGTAGATAATCACGGGAATATTGCACTTCCAAAAGCGGGGACGCTAAACGTTGCCGGTCTGAGCTATAGGGAATTGAAGGAAGTAATATACAAGTCGCTGTCAAGGTATTTTACCGGATTTGAAATGAATGTAAGCATGGGGCAACTGAGGACTATGAGGATTTTTGTAGTCGGGAATGCAGAACGGCCCGGAACTTATACAATTTCGTCATTTTCGTCGGTTATAAACGCCCTTTTCGAGGCAGGCGGTCCGAGCAAAACCGGGACGATGAGGGATATACAAGTAAAGAGGAATGGAAAGACAATAGTTCACCTTGATTTGTATGATTTTCTCCTTAAAGGTGACAAAACAAAGGATGTGAGACTGCTTCCGGAAGATGTGGTGTTTATTCCCCCTGCCGGCAAGTTTGTAGCGATAATGGGAAGTGTGAGCAATCCTGCAATATATGAGCTTAAAGGGGATACTACCATATCCCGGCTTATAGAAATGGCAGGCGGTTTGGATACCGTTGCCTTTACAGGCAGGGCTCAGATAGAAAGGATTGTTGATAACAATAGACAGGTTGTGCAAGAAGATGACCTGGCAAGCATGAAAGGTAAGGATATCAAGTTGCATTCCGGGGATGTTGTTAAGATTTTCCAGGTTGTGCAAGAGAAACGGGTTGTGAAACTCTCCGGTGCTGTGCAGAGGGGGGGGAGCTACGGATTAAAACCGGGAATGACCGTGAAGGACCTGATCTTGCTGGCAGGAGGTCTTAAGTACTATGCATACACAAAGGAGACGGACCTGGTGAGATATTCCGTGACTGACGAAGGCCCGAAAACGGAAAAGCTGCTTCTAAGTCTTGAGAAGGCCATGGCTGGGGACCCGGAGAACAATTATACACTAAAAGAAGATGACTATCTTTTTGTTAAGAGCATACCTAACTGGCAACTGCAGCAAACAGTGACCATCCAGGGTGAAGTGCGATTTCCCGGTGTATACCCGATCAAAAGAGGGGAACGCCTTTCATCATTGATAGAAACAGCAGGCGGTTATAGTGAATTTGCATATTTAAGGGGAGCGGTTTTTACAAGAGAAAGATTGCGTGATGTCCAACAGAAGAATATTGAGGAAATTACCATGAGGCTTGAAAGGGAGATTATGTCTGCAAGCTCTGCAATGACTGCTACTGCAACATCCGGCGATGAAGTGGCAGCAAGAAAAAGTGAGGCCGAGCAAAAGCAGAAGTTTCTTGAATCATTGAGAAAGCTTAAGGCAACAGGGAGATTAACGATACATCTGGGACATTTGAGGCTTCTAAAGGGAAGTGATTTTGACATTGAGATCGAGGGCGGGGATACACTTTATATCCCTGTATCTAATAATATAGTAAATGTGGCAGGTTCTGTAATGACCCAGGGAAGTTTCATATACTCCGGTTCATTAAGCAGCAATGACTATATCGAGCTCGCTGGTGGGGCTTCTCGATGGGCGGACACGGATAATACCTATATAATGAAAGCAGATGGCAGTGCCATGAAGGTGAACAGAGGGTGGTTCAATTGGAATTCAGCACAGACAAGATGGGAGATGGCTACCTTCGGAGATTCGGTAAAAGAAGTTGAGCCGGGAGACACCATTGTTGTTCCGGAAAAGGTGACGCGCATTGCCTGGATGAGAGAAATCAAGGATATTACACAGATCCTTGCCAATCTATTTATTAGTGCAGGTGTGGTAAAGGCCCTCTATTAATAAACAGGGAAATAAGAACTAATATTGGCAAGTACCCAAAATAAATTTAGAGAGCTTTATTCTTAAATTCCACAACAATGGCTGAAAAAAGTGCTGAAAAAAAAGAACGCAAATAGATTTTGTCTTTTTACAAGTATAGCTTTCTTTTTCGGTGTCATTATTTCCTGCATTCCAAGTTTATGCATAGCCTCAATCGAACCCTTTAGCGGACCTTCAAACTGGGGTGGAACAGGCCTAATGGAGACTCCTACCGCAAGGGTGCTGAAGGAAAATGAATTCAGGGCAGGAGCAGGTCAGGTAGACCCATACCGTTACTACTATGTCGCTGTGAGTCCTTGGAAAAATCTTGAAATAGGCGGGCGCGTTACAGAGATTATAGGCGTATCCGGTGGCCTTGGCGCCGCATATGGCGATTATAAAGATAAAAGCATTGATATAAAATATAAGTTTGTTGAAGAAGGCAAATACAGACCCGCTGTCTCTTTGGGTATTATGGACCCTCACGGAACAAGAATATATGCATCACAATATCTTGTGGCAAGCAAGCAGATTTACCCCTTTGATTTTACACTTGGATTAGGTAACGGCCGATTTGGAAAAACACCGCTTCCAGGGCAAGGGGAAGGTTTTAAAGTGGAAATATTCAATGATCCTCGGGGTTGGCTTAAGGACTCGCAATTTTTCTGGGGTATACAATTTGCCCCATCAGAGAAATTTGCCCTTATGATGGAATATAACCCTATAAGATATAATGAACAGATTCAAGATCCTGCCCGGGCAAAATATTTTACTGAACCTGTGAAATCAAAATTTAACTATGGTTTGAGGTTAAAACCTTGGAAGTGGGCGGATATTGATTTGAGCTATCAAAGAGGCAATCAGCTTGGTGTGAACCTTTCTGTGGCATTTGATATCGGGCAGCCTCTGATACCGATATATGATCATCCATACAAAGAAAAACAGGAAGACAGAACAGCAGTATTGCGTAAACGCTTAATTAAGGCATTATATGAGTCAGGGTTCAGCAACATCGGCATTGATGAACCTGGCCATGATCTTTATATTGAAGCGCAAAATGACAGATATTATTACAGCACAACAGCGATTGAGGTAATACTTAAGATTGTTAATAATATTGTGCCTCCGAATATCCAAAAAGTTAATATTGTCCTCACTGATAATCTGACCCCGATAATCAGTTTCAAAACAACAAGGCTTGATATCACTGAATTCTATGAAGAAAGGATTACATCCGGCGGATTTTATCGTCTGTCAAAGATGAGTACGGATGTTTTTGAAACGCCGGAAATTAAACTGGAACACAGGAAATACTTTGACTTTGGTTTTAAACCTGCCTTCAGGATGTTTCTGAATGACCCGTCAGGTTTTTTTAAATACAGGCTTGGTGTTGATTTATGGGGAAGCTACAGCCCTTGGAAGGGTGGTTCCTTCATTGCGAGTCTTGAAGGTTTTCCTTTAAACACCGTTTCAACAGTGAATGCGCCTTCATCAGAGCCGGTCAGAACTGACATTGTGCCATATCAGAAGCAAAACGTGTCACTGGGCAGATTGATGTATAACCATATATACAAAACAGCATACAATATTTATGGGAAAGTGGCTTTAGGTTTGCTGGAGATTGAATACGCAGGTTTTGACGGCGAGATTGCCATGCCGCTTGACAAGGGCAGAGTACTGGTTGGGATAAGCGGTAGTATTGTAAAGAAAAGGGATGTTGATAATCCCTTCCAAATGAGTACCCAATATCCAAAGACATATCATACGGCATTTTTTAATACCAGGCTGAATATACCCGAGATCGAAACCTCAATAGATGTGAAGGCGGGCAGATTTCTTGCAGGAGACAACGGCGCCAGATTAACTGTTTCAAAATTCATTAAAGGAGTAATACTGTCAGGGTGGTATAGCTGGACAGACACCTCAATATTTAACGACAATTTTAACAGGGGGTACAATGACAAAGGGGTGATGCTGACATTTCCTCTAAGGCTGTTTAAGGGTTCTGACAGCAAAACAACTTTTGGGTATGCAGTATCACCCTGGACAAGGGATGTTGCCCAGGATATTGATCATCATACTGTTTTGTTCGATCTTTTTGGCAGAAATTTACAAATTTATCTTGACAAGGATAAATCTATTTTATATAAATAGACAATTACAATATATGTATGCTAATGTACGTAATAAACAAGGATGAGGGGGATACAAAAGAAATGCACTCCCAATCAATACAGCTTTTAGGATTCACAACTAAAAAATAAAGAGAGGTGAGAGTATGAGAATGAAAGGAATTTTTGGAGTAGTAGTGGCAATTTTATTAATTATCGGCCTTGTGATACCTTCCGTAACTTTTGCCGCTGAAGCAGGAGCAGGAGCAGGAGCGGCAGGAGCAGGAGCAGGAGCAGGAGCGGCGGCAGGTATCGGTGCAGGTACAATAGCAGCGGTAGTAGTTGGCGCAGCTGCAATAGCCGCCGGTATTGCAGCGGCATCTTCAAGCAGCAGCAGCTCAACAACCACCCACACAACAACATCACACCATTAATCATGAATACAAGAAAGGCTGGAAAAATGAGAGTTTTTCCAGCCTTTTATTTTTTGTTAACATGAAAAAAAGACTTATAATAAACATTTTATTTATCTCATTTTTATTTTGTCAATCGCTCTCTTATGCAGCTCCGTTATTTGACAGTAATATAGAAGCCGCTCTTTCTTCTGCGGAATCATTTTTCAAAACGATGAAAAACAAAAATTATCCCAAAATATGGTCGTTACTTACCCAGAAATCGAAAGATGTAATCATAGGCGATATATATAAAGCAGAAGCTGGTGCAGGGACGGTGTACTTAAGGGAAAATATAAATAACGATTTAAATAATGGCGGCACATTATCAAAAGCATACTGGAAAAGCTTCCTTGAAAATTTTAACCCTGATATGGTTTTAGAGTATAGTAAATGGGATACGGGTAAATTTGAGAAAGATAAGGGAGAAATAATAATCAAGTATAAAAAAGCTGAAAGCCCTGCAACCTTAATGATGTTCAAAGAGAATGGTTCATGGAAGGTGGGTCTTGTTGAAACTTTCTGGACAAGAAAGAAATAAATCCTAAATTGTTTAATCAAGAAAACGTTATCTGGATTGAAAATTGAAAAAGTAGAATATAAAATAATTGTAGTGCCATCATTTATATGTGGTAGAAGGTTGCTTTAATTCTTTTTTACTATAAAACAAAAAACCAGAATTGCTGCCTGACCAGATTGACAGAGTTGGATATTGCAAATATGAACTGAAATATAAAGGTGGGAAATGAGTGATCATGACGATGAAAAACCTGACTGGCGTGAGATTGATAGAAGGAAGGATAGCAGCAGACAATATGGAAGACAGGAGATTACATACAAGAAAGACTTGCCGAAAGACAGATGGAATGTTGCAAGGAGAAAAGAAGCATTAGATAAGCTATTTATGGGCGAAAAAGGGACATTAGAGCATGAAAAATTATTTAATAAAATTCATAAAACCTATGGGTCGGGCAGCTTTGTAGTAAATGTAAAAAAGTATATTGAAAAATATGGAATACCCGATGACACATCAACCCTTCTGCTCATTCTTGATACAAAAGAAAATGACATTGTTTTTAAAACATTCGATAAAATAAAAACTATTTATAGCGGGTTGTCTACAAGGCAAAAAGAGGATGTAAGAAGAAAGCTGTCTATTCTGAAATTGACCGACAAATCGGCTGAAATCAGGGGAAAAGCAGAAGATACATTACAAACAATACAATAAGATTATAAAAATTTCGCAGCAACCTGCGGGAAATTTATCCCGCTTAAAATTAAGTTGGAATAATTAAGAAAACTCGATTAATATCCAAGCGATTCACCAACAAGAATAACTGTCACATTTGTTCGCATCGGTTTTTTTACAAGGACAGAATAGATATTGCAGATTCTTTGCGGAGATGAACAGTCGGCGCATTCGCCGGTTTCCGCACAGGGTGTTTTTAAGCCCAGCCTTTTTGCATTTATTGGTGCGACAATCTCCTGAACCCTTCTTTTTGCTTCATTGATATTTTTTACAATCTTATTGACTCCGCAGACAAGGATTACATTCTTTGGTCCGAACATCATAGCCCCTACCCGATTGCCTATAGAGTCTATATTATATATTTCGCCTTCTTCTGTGACGGCGTTGCTGCTGCTGAGAAAATAGTCGGCAAGTAATATTTCCCGCCTTATCTGTAATATTTCTTCAGGCGAAATTCCTTGTCCCCCTGTCGAATTCAGGAATTTAACAGGGTGTTTTTTTATTTCTTGAAAAAAACCAATCTGGACAAGAGTTTGCGATCCACCAGTTCCAATAATTGCACCCTCGGGGATCATTTTAAAAATTTCTCCCAACACATCTGAGGTCTTCGGCACAAATTTAGCAGTAAAATTATTCTTTTTAAGCGCATCGAGTGTTCTTTGAACCTGCAAGCCCTTATACCAATTTTCAAATTCTGTCATTTCTTCCATGATTGAATCTCCTTTTCCAAACGTTATTCCTGAAGATGATTTGTTATTTCTTATATTTCAAATTTTGATTAACAATTATAATCCAGTTTATATACAAGTCAAATACATATACAAATTATGATATAAAATCGGTCGTTGCTTTTGAAAAAGTGCAAATGCATGGCTGTAACCTTCTGAAAGCAATATTAAAATATTTAATTTTTGTGAAGTTATTGTGATAAAATATATTATATGGAGGCATTATTCAATTCAGCAAATCAGTTGAGGCGGTGTGTTCTCATCCTTCATAAGGTATTATGCTACGCGATCAAACCATCTTCTAAGCTGAGACAGTTTTTTGTGGCAGTAATGATTATTACAATGCTGGTGTTAGTTTCTGTTGCCTTTTCTGTTTCGGTGGCCAGCACAAAACAAGCAAAGAAAGTGCTGTTAATCCATTCTTTTGAGCCATACCTGCCATATAGTATTGCGATAAATCAAAGTATCCGTTCAGCTATGGAAGCAGACGAGACCTTTTCCATGGATTTCTATACTGAATACCTTGATCTGGCACGATACTCAGAAGAGGATTATCCCAAGCGTTTGCTTGAAATTCTCCGTCATAAGTATTCCAAAAAATCCCTTGATCTGGTTTTTGTGATGCTTAATCCAGCCCTTGATTTTGTCACAAAACACCCCCAGGAGCTTTTCTCTGATATCCCCATAGTTTTCTGTACAATAGATGAAAGTCAGATTAAAGAACGGGGTTTAAGTCCGAATATCACTGGTGTGCTTATGCAAATGGACCCCAAGGGAACGCTTGATGCTGCCCTGCGATTACAACCGGATACACATAATGTAATAGTAATAGGTGGTACGCATCCTAATGATAAAGTCTATGAAAATACAGTGCGGCAGGCATTCAAAAAATACGAAACAAGGCTTGATATTTCATATCTGACAGATATGTCATTGGGGGCTATACTTGCAAGTGTGCGAACACTGCCGAAAAACACAATTGTTCTGTATATAAGCATGTATCAGGATGGCACCGGCAAGGCCCTGGTGCCAAGGGATGTACTTGCCGTCATTGCCCGTACATCAAATGTACCGGTCTATGGCATGCTTGAATCATATATAGGCTACGGAGTTGTAGGCGGTCACATAGTCAGTTTTGAAGAACAGGGGGAAAAGGCCGCGAATATAGGGCTTCGCGTTCTCCATGGCAAGAAGCCCGCTGAAATCCCAATGTCTCCCGGCTCCAATGTGTATATGTTTGACTGGCGTCAGATAAAACGATGGGGGATGAATGAGCAAAACTTGCCTCCCCAAAGCGTTGTTCTGTTCAGAAAACTCACTATCTGGGATGAGCATAAATGGAAAATACTTAGTATCATTGTCTTTTGTCTTATAGAATCCTTGCTTATTACCATACTACTGGTTCAGCGGGTCACGCGCCGGAAGATTGAAGATGCACTTCGTGAAAGTGAAAAAAAGTATCGCAATATTTTTGAAAATGCTCTGGAAGGTATTTTCCAGACTACACAAGATGGGCTTTTTATAAGCGCAAACCCTGCCCTTTCACGGATGTGCGGCTTTGATTCCCCTCAGGAGATGATGACAAGCATTACAAACATAGCCGGACAGATATATGTAAACCCTGAAGATCGTACAAAACTGAAAGTGCTTCACGAGGATCAATTGTTTGTAGAGGGTTTTGAGACGCAAATATACAACAAGAACGGGGGGAAAATATGGATTTCATTAAACGAACGCTCAGTCCTTGGTGTAAACGGTGATGTACTTTATTATGAAGGAACCATAGAAGATATTACTGCCAGAAAGCACTTGGAATCCCAGCTCCGACAGTCACAGAAAATGGAAGCTATAGGTACGCTTGCAGGAGGGGTTGCCCATGATTTCAATAATATCCTTACCGCGATTACCGGATACGGCAATATGCTGCAGATGGGCATGGGTGATGACAATAAACGAAGGCATTATGCAGATCAGATACTTGTTGCTTCAAAAAAGGCTGCAAACCTTACCCAGAGCCTTCTTGCCTTCAGCAGGAAGCAGACCATAGATCCGAAACCCTGTACGCTTAATACTATTTTACAGGGCATAGAGAAGCTCCTGAGAAGACTCGTTACAGAAGATATAGAATTCAAGATTGTTTTTGCTGATCCTGATATTACCATTATGGCAGATGCCAACCAGATGGATCAAGTACTGATGAATCTGGTTACAAATGCAAGAGATGCCATGTCTAATGGTGGGAGTTTGACAATCGAGGCAAAATCAGTTTTTTTAGAGGGTGAATTCCTCCAGAATTATGGATTTGGAAAGCCGGGGGCGCATGCTTTGATATCAATTATTGATACAGGAATTGGCATGGATGAAAAAACAAGAGAAAAAATTTTTGAACCGTTTTTTACCACGAAGGAAGTAGGAAAGGGGACGGGTCTAGGCCTCTCCATTGTCTATGGAATTATAAAGCAGCATAACGGGCATATCAATATTTACAGCGAACCCGGAAAAGGAACGGTATGCAAAATTTATATACCAGTAATAAAGGCACAAGCAGAAGAACTGGGTCTGCCTGATCGTGATGTAAAAGGCGGGACCGAAACAATTCTTCTGGCCGAGGATAATGACCAATTGCGAAATCTCACAAAGGAAGTGCTTTTGGCTAATGGATATACAGTGATAGAAGCAAATGATGGAGAACAAGCTATTGAGAGGTTTATGGAAAACAAGGATGTAATTGATATTCTCATTCTTGATGTTGTTATGCCCAAGAAGAACGGTAAAGATGCTTACAATGCTATGCAAAAATTGAAAACAGATATCAAGGTTTTATTTACCAGCGGTTATACTGGAGACATAGTCCTTAATAAGGGTGTTTGCAACGGTGAAGTTAATTTTATCTCAAAACCGTTTTCACCGAAGGATTTATTACTAAGAGTGAGAGAAATACTGGATAAAGGGTGATTAGCAATGAGAAGAAAAATGCTATCCAACTTGTTTGTTGGGGTGATGGTTTGTTTTTTGATGTTTTGCCTGTTATGTCCGTGCATGCTTCAGGCTCAGGTTAAGAAAGAAATTGTTATTGGCGCTCCCATCCCATTAACGGGCATCCTGTCAATGGAGGGCGACGAAGAAAGATGGGCTTTTGAGCAGGCAGTAAAGGATGTAAATGCAAAAGGGGGAATCTTTGTCAAACAATACAAAAAAAAGCTGCCCGTAAGGCTTGTAATTGCAGATGCAGAAAGTGATCCTGCCAAGTCTGCGGCGGTTGTTGAAAGACTTGCAAAGATAGATAAAGTTGACCTCCTGTTGTCTACTTTTTCGACCAACCTGGTGCTTCCTACCTCGGCTGCTGCTGAAAAATTGAAGGTCTACTATCACGCAACTACATGTATCCTTGAACCGTGGCGGGACGGGAAGTTTAAATGGTCAACCCTCTATTTCTTCGAAACATTTCAGGCCGGGGAATTACCCTTCCATTTACTCGATTCAATACCTGCAGCCGAAAGACCGAAGAAAATTGCGATCCTTATGGAAGACTCGACAGACGGTCGGGCATTCGGACCTGCTTTTAGAGCCGGCGCAAAGAAATACAAATATGACATTACCGTTGATGAATCTGTTACTGTCGGAGCGAAAGACTATTCATCCCAGATTCTGAAACTTAAGTCGAAAGGCATTGACGGTATTATCATATTTGCTTCAAGCGGGGACTGCATCACCTTCCTGCGCCAAACAAAAGAAGCAAGGTTGAACTGGAAATACGTTTACGGCATCAAAGGCACCTGGGCTCCTGATTTCTGGAAGGCATTGGGCAAAGATGCGCAGTATGTTCTTGCCGACGGATTCTGGCATATGGATTTTCCGTATCCTCGCGCAAAGCAGCTTGGTCGGCAATATGATAAGAACTACAAAAAACATTCGGTCAGTATCGGTCTTTTCTATACCCTTGCACAAACTCTTTTTGCTGCAATAGAGGAGGCAGGCACCTTAGACGGCGCAAAGGTCCGCGAGGCTGTTCTTCGTACTTCATTTAAAGGAACGGCAATGGGTAATGTGAAATACGGTTCTGATGGAACGGCAATTTTCCCGTGCGCTGCTTTCCAATGGTGGGATGGGAAACTTAAAGTAGCATACCCGTTTATCAAAAGTGGATGGAAAGTCAAGGTAGCACCGCCCTGGGACAAACGATAGGCTCCCGTAAGCAAGCTCCTGTTATTGTTTATGCATATGCTTTGCTTAAATAAATAAAAAATTTACCCGCATTTATTTTTTATAACAACAATGCTCTTGTTTCATCCAGAGCTTCACGTGCCTTATTTTTGGCCACAGGAGTAAGAAACCATTGATCTATAATGCTGCCAAGATATGCCATGTAGCTGTCACGGTCAATACCGAAACGGAAATGATCTATACCAACTCCGGTCGGCGTAAAGCGCCATAATTTATCGGCATCTTTAACTAATGCATCGTTTAGTGAGAGAGTTTCCTTTCTGGTATCATGGCCGTCAATAATTGCAGTAATTTCGGCTATCTTTAATTCATTATAATTTATTGAACGCAGAATCTTTTCCGCAATCTTTGCCCCTTCAATCTCATGAAAGCGCAGTGTTTCCATATCATTGCATTTAGGACCAAAGGCACACGATTGTTTTTCTTCCGGTATAACTTTCCAGCCTGCATCATGCAGGATTACAGCCGGTATGATAATGTCTTCATCGGCCTCAGGGTAATGTTTCAGCAACTGCTGGGCGAATGCATAGGATATGGAGATATGGATATCATTTTTGCGCGTATCTAAGTACGGTCTTACCATTTCATAAATTGTTTCGTAAATAGTTCCCATAGCCTCCCCTTATCGAAGCTGTTTGTAAGACAAGACTACTTTTATCATCAGATTAGGACTAAATCAATATATTTTTACACGAGTTTTCTGAGTTTTTATTGGACGTGATTGGTACATTGTTTTGTGCCCCTGTGACTATTCTTTGTGCGGGTGTTCAACTGCCCGTGATTACCGAGCGTGTGTTTATCAGGCAAGTCCGTATCGTGAGCAAACCTCTTCGTCTGTTGCAATAATACCGGTTACACCTGCCCCGTCCTGTTCGGCAAGAAACATGGCTGCCTTTACCATTGTGTCCGGTGAATCCCAACCTGCCCGGTCAACATCGGGGTAAAGGTAGCTCATGCCTTCTGTTCTTACAGCTCCACGAGGTTTCAAGCAATTGACGGCGATATTGAATGGTTTTAGCTCAGCGGCCATTCCATGGGTAAACCGTTCCAACGCCGCCTTTGAGACACCATATATGGTACCAGCCTTAACAGATGCCTTTTGCTGAGCCTGGACAGAGGAAATATTGATGATACTTCCTGATCTTCTGCCGATCATCTCCGGCAACACTGCCTTTGCACAAAGAAAAGCGCCGGTCAGGTTTACCTTCAGCACAAGCTCCCACTTTCTGAGCGGCAGATCCCAGATGGCCGCAGGATATGCTATACCGGCATTATTGATAAGAATGTGTACTGATCCGAAATGATTTATCACTCCAGTGACCATTTTCATGACCTGGGCTTCGTTTGTTACGTCGCATTTGACCGCTTCTGCCTCGCCTCCGGCCATCCTGATCTCCAGCACTGTTTCTTGTATCGTACCTGGAAGATTGGGCTTCTCAATATCTGTTCGGGCTACGACCACCACCCTGGCGCCAGCCTTTGCCAGCCCTATCGCCATAACCTTCCCTATCCCCCGGCTTGCTCCTGTCACTATCGCTACTTTCTTGTTAAGGTTCATATGTCCATCTTGTTTCACTGTTTATAATTCCATTCCTTTTCTCTTGAATTCTGAGTAAATCTGCGTCGTAGATTATCGGGTGCATAAAATCCTGGTAGATACCCGCAACCCTTTTCGCATATCTCCTTGTAATCACATTTCTGCTCAAATAGGCCCTCAAACGTAGAGCGTTAAAATTGTGCTGCATCTCAGGCAGACAGTTGCCCGCAACCGAGAACAGCACTTTTTTTATTATCAATACCGGGATACTCGGTCTCATGGTACTCTTCCTCTTTCTGTTCGTGTTATCAAAAGTACCTGCTTTTTTCAAATAACCATTTTCTTTTCGACTGTTTTTTCAAATCAACCTGCTTTATGTTTCACCCTTACACACCCGCATTCTCATCTACATCTGCCAATCATCAAATTTCTGATCCAGGATCGGGCCCATGATCTTCTGATATTTTCCACTTGTTTTCAGCTTTTTGATAAGATCGGTAAGTATCTTATCCGTTTCTTTGCCTTCTTTGCCCTTTGGCAGGACTATCCTTACATCAAAGCTTTTATATTTCCATCTTTTGATATTCTTGAACCCTGCTTTTTTAAGTAGGCCATCGGACTCAGGCATGGCGAATATCCAGCCGTCGATTCTCCCCATATCAACTTTCTTCAGGCTTGACTCTATGCTTGGAGAGCCGCTGACCTTAAAATCGAAAAACTCGACGTGTCCCTGGTCTGTCTCTACATTAAAGCTGCTCAAATTAGAGGGATTAATCTTGCTGTTGTTCTTGTTAGTGTAAAGAACGAATTGAACCTTGAATATAATATCTGACGAGAACTGAAACGGCAGTTTGTCGGGACTGATGTTCGGGTTTACCAATAGAGGCATGTGGAAATCTGCCCTGCCCTTTTCCACATTATCTAAAGATCTCGCAAATGGATACACGTCCCAGGTAATCTTCCCTCCCTTGTACTCCTCTGCCATTGCCTTCACGAGATCTACCAGAATCCCCTTGTCTTTGGTTTCAACAAGTGGGGGGAGAATAGGCAAACTTGCCTTCAAATCCCTTGCCTGTGCCTGTCCGAGAAAAAGGGAAATACAAACTGCTGCCATAATAAAACATCTGCTTACTTGTTTCATTCTGAAATCCTCCTTTTTTTTGGTTTTCCGGTGTCACGGCTGTGTGCTGGAGAATAAGTAGTGAAAGCACACAGGGTATCTTTGTTAATATGTGACGTCAAGTAACATATATCTTTCAATATTTCCGTCACAAGAAACAAACCAATCCAACACGCCATCTTCAGGGAAAAATACCAACCCCATCCGAAGCTGGGGGTCCATATTATGGGGTATGGGAGCTGGGGAAGAGGTTGGCAAATCAATTGAATTTTGTATTTTCCTTATTTGTAATCATAAAACCCCTTGCCGGCCTTTCTTCCCAACCATCCTGCAGTAACCATCTTGCGAAGCACCACAGGAGGGGCATACTTGGGATCTTTGGTTTCTTCATAGAGACTTTCAGCAATTGAGAGCTCAGTATCAAGCCCTATAAAATCAATTACTTCGAGTGGACCCATCGGGTGATTTACTGCCATTTTCATAGATATGTCTATCTCGTCCCTTGTTGCAATCCCGGCTTCCAGCATCCGGACAGCACCTAACAGGAAGGGGGTAAAGAGCCTGGTCACGATAAAACCGCCAATATCAGGAGCAACGACAACTGTTTTACCGAGGGTGGCTCCCCATTTTTTTACAATCTCGATCACATCATTGCTTGTCATGATCGTTTTGACAAGTTCTAAGAGCTGCATTACCGGAGCTGGATTATGAAAATGCATACCTATTACTTTGTCCCGTCTGTTTGTTGCCATTGCCATATCAGTTATTGATAAACCTGATGTATTGCTCCCAAAAATAGTTTCCGGCTTACATATCCTATCCAGTTCCGCAAATGCCTTCTTCTTTAGCTCTAAATCTTCCGGGACAGCTTCTTCGATGAGGTCGCAGTCTTTCAAATCTTCCAGTTCTGTGCTTGTTTTAATCTTTCCCATAATAGCATCTTTTTCTTCAGGGGACATCTTTCCCTTCTCGACACGCCCTGCAAGCCTTTTCTCAATGCCTTTTAAACCCTTTGCCAGCATGGCTTCGCTTGCATCTACTACTATAACTTCATACCCTGACTGCGCAAATACCTGTCCAATGCCTGCTCCCATTTGACCAAATCCTAATATACCCAACTTATTTATTTCCATATTGGCCCTCCTTTTAACCATTTAATTCAGTGCCGCAAAACGTATATCCGCAGCGTTCAATATCTGCTGTAAATTATATTAATTGCTGCCCAGCTTCTGTACAATGTCGTTCTTTAGCGCCTTCTTGTCGTGTTTACCCGCTTCAGTCATGGGAATCATGTCCACAAACTCAAACCTTTCAGGGATAAGCAGCTTGGATGCACCGCTTTGTTCCATAAAAGACTTGATTTTCTCAGGGTCTATTACAATGCCCGATGCAGGTCTTACATAGGCACAGACTTTTTCACCGAGATCCTTATCGGGCATTCCGATTACGGCTGCGTCTGCTATATCGGGATGAGCACATAATAATTCCTCAATTTGAGGGGGACTGATATTTTCTCCCCCTCTAATAATTACATCTTTTATCCTTCCGGTTATTTTAAGGTATCCCATACTGTCGATTCGCGCCATATCACCGGTTTTAAAAAAACCGTTTTTTGTAAAACTCTTCTTGTTTTCCTCAATGTATTTTAAATATCCGGCAAATATACCGGGGCCTTTTGTCGCCAGTTCTCCATCAGTATTCGGGGGTAATTCCGCCTCATCTTCATCAATAATCTTTATTTCATCGTAAGGACAACACGGCTTTCCAACAGTATTACAAATTGTTTCAATATCATCGGTCAGACTTGTCCTGCAAAGCAGCCCCTCTGTCATCCCAAACTCGTTTATATAGGTGCAGCTCAACTTATTATAGACTTCCCTGATCAGTTCAGGTGTGCTTGGTTCTCCTCCTGCAGATATCTTCTTCAGGGATGTGAGGTTATATTTCTTCAAGTCCGGGATTTCAATTATCCTTCTTACAAGGCTTGGCACTGTAGGCATATATGTTACCTTCTCACGCTGAATAACATCGCAAATATCCACCGGGTTTGTAGAATCAGACAGCACCAGTTTGAAGCAGAAAAAAATGCTCCCAACTACATTGAGAAGTGCCAGATTATGCCCGACCGGTACCACAACGAGACACACATCATTCGTAGTCATTTCCCAGCCCTTATGCAGGTACTCAACATTGCACAGGTAATCATTGTGCGTCCGGGGTATGCCTTTCGGCAATCCCGTTGTGCCTCCCGACGGAATGATATGGGCAACATCAGTGGGCTCCGGTCTCTGTCGTAACAGTTTCCCGGTATTTTCAGCATTTAAATTCTGCTGCATAAGGTCTTCCAGTCTTGCGGTAAACCCTTTTACTCCTTTTGTTGCCCTTACAGAGATGATATGCTCCAGTTGAGGGTTGATCTGTTTTACATTATCGATAAAAGATGTGTAATCAATCTTCCTGTATGCTTCCGGTACTATCCACGCCTTTGCCTCAGTCAGCCGCGCAAGATGGCCAACCTCAAGTTGTTTGTATCCTGAAATCAGAACAATCGGGATGGCGCCGACCTTCTGTATGGCAAAATACGAATAAACATATTCAGCCCAATTAGGAAGTTGTAGTAAGACCGAGTCACCTTTTTGAATACCCAGGTTAAGAAACCCCAAGGCCAATTTGTCAACATTTTTACGAAGTTCTTCGTAAGTAAGCCTTGTTCTGTCGTCAACAACCGCTTCTTTATTCGGGAATACATCAGCGGCTCTGTCGATAACATCACCGAGAGTAAACCCGAGCCACCATCTATATTTGACATACTTTTTTGCATCAATATCCGCATGTTGTGGAAATTCAGTTATGCTCATAGCTATCCTCTTTTTCTTCGGTATCAGATATCGGCATCACTAAATGCCCCCGGTCTCGCCATTTTAGGCAGGAATGGTTCGGGAGCGCTAAGGTAACCCTCCGGGTATCTTGTGCATTTCACTTGCTCATATCTGGAATCTGCTTCGAGACACCAGTTACAGGCAACACACCTGACAATGTCTTTATCACGGTCCTCTTTTGCCTTGATCGGCCAATCCGGATCAGCAAGAAGTGCCCTGCAAAGACCGATGATATCTGCCTTGCCCTGTGTAAGTATTTCTTCCGCGTGCTTCGGTTCTCTGATTTTGCCGGCTGTTATCACAGGGGTCTCAAACCCTCCATCCCGGAGAGACTTTCGGATCCCTTCAGCCAGATATACGTGCGTTCCGTCGGGCCACCAGTACCAGGGACTCATGCGGTGACCGCTGTATCCGGACATAGGGTCAGGGGGATTATCCGTGGCCGGAACTTTGGCGTCTTCGAACCTGCTCCCTGCAGACACACTGATGTAATCAGCGCCCAACTCGGCAAATTTCTTAGCAATCCTTGCACTTTGCAGGAGGGTATTACCCGGGATGCAGAAATCTTCGCCGTTTATCCTGATGCCCAGAGGAAATTTCTCACCGACAAGATTACGTACTGCCTTATATACTTCAATAGGTAATTTCATCCTGTTTTCGAGCCTATTGCCCCCGTATCCGTCCGTTCTTTTATTTACTAAAGAAAGAAATGAGGAGAGAACATAGGCATGTGCCATGTGAAGCTCTATAAAATCAAATCCGGCTGTCAGGGCACGCTGAGCAGCAGCGACATGGTCTCTTACGATATTGGGCAGTTCTTCTGTCTTGAAATCTTCAACCCTTTGTCTCCATCCGCTTTTGGCCAATTTCAGGTGCTGCATGATCTGAATCCCGATTTTAACTTCCTTGTTTACTTCGCGGATATTTTTCACAATGTTCGTCAGTCCGGGAACAAAATCATCACTGCTGATTCTCAAATTAAATGGGCTTTTTGATGGTATGATAACTGCTGCCTCTACAACAATGGCGCCCACACCGCCCTTTGCTTCTCTGCGGTATCTCTCTATCAAATTGTCGGTAACTGCTCCGTCCTCCGTGGTCAGGCCCGAGACCATTGAAGTCCTCTGTAAGCGGTTGGGAAATGTAATCCCCCTCATTGTTATTGGTGCAAACATCTTCTCGTATTTCATTGTTTCTTCTCCTTGTGGTATATTCCTCCCCCTTCACATTTATGTGAAGGGGGAGGGGGGAGGGTTAGCTTGTTGCACGTCAATACCTTAAGTTATATTCACAGGACGTGCGGTTCCATGAAAAATCAAATGTCATATTGCAATCATCAAGCCGCCTTCTTTACAATTTGAACTGTCCCGGCGCTGCCATCCACCCTTATTGTATCCCCGTTGGAAATTGATCTTGTGGCACGCCACGTTCCCACTACTGCCGGGATCCTGTATTCTCTGGCAGTTATGGCTGCATGGGTCAGCATGCCGCCCGTATCCGTTACAATAGCCTTTATCTTCGGGAAAAGGGGAGTCCATGCGGTAGCCGTATAAGGGCATACAAGGATTTCGCCTTGCTGTAAATTTGGGAAATCCTCATATCTCGTAATGACCCGCGCTGTCCCTTCCACGATGCCAGGCGCTCCGGGGTAGCCAGAGAAGGAATCCATTACCTTCAATTCCTCTACCTTCCCGGCTTTGATCACTTCATCAATCATACCGAAAACCTTAATCATAATCGGGTCTTCAACCTTTTCAGGTATATTGCCGAAAGTCAACGGTGCCTCCTGGAGTTTGTCAACCTCTTCCCAGGCACTTTTCCTCTCCTGCACCAGGCTTGGGACGAGCCGTTTGTAATGGTATGTAGCCTCTACCCTGTGAGACGCCAGACGGTTAAATATTTCATCAATTTCAACAAAGGTTAAGAAAAATATTTCTTCTGCCTTTCCCAGTACCCCATATTTCTCTAACCTTCTGCCTGCCACCATAAATACATCATGGAGGTACGCCGTTGAAGCGCCATCAATATAGAAGCCGTGATCTTCCTGGAAGTGATAGATTCTCTTCCCTGCTTCAAGCAGCACCTTAAATTTTTGCTGATCATCAGCATTGAGTTTGTTCATAAAATTATTTGCCGCTTCAACAGCCTCTTTTACCATCCTCTCTCTTTCTGCCCTGATATCCCAACCATCCTTTATTTTGGGAATATAGGTTTGAATTGTATGAAGCACGGGAAGAGGGTCCTCTATCCATGTAGGATGGATCACATCAAGATGTGCGGCACTGATTCTGTGGCCATATAAGTCCAGGAACCGGCTAAACGGCTTCATTACCCATTCTGCTCCCTTGGTATCCTCTGTTAACTTGTTCAGGATATTTCCATCTTCTTTCATAATTATATCGCTGATACCGGAATCTACGGCCATTTTTGACAGCTCCCACAGCGCATAGTCTGTCCTTGTCGCCATCGTGTCAATGCCCTTAAGCATAACAACAGCATCTTTTTCTTCAAGTCCATGCTGCTTGCAGAAACCTTCAAATTCAAAATAGACCACATCAGCCGGATACATCAGGGTAAAGTGAATCTCCCAGTGTCTGGCATTCATCTCTTCGCTTCTACGGATAGCATTATATAAATCACGATCAGACATGCCGTCATTCACGCTTCCCATAAAGCTTAAGCCTTCTTTGACTTCATCAATATGCTTATTGTAATATTCATCCCAGTTAGTCATGCAATAACCTATAAGCTTCCCGAATTCTTCTGCACGTTTTCCGATCTCGTCCGGGTCGGTGAGACCTTCAAAGCCTATGAAAACCCTTCCCTTGTAGATCTTTACATGTCCGCCTTTTGACGGCGGGAGTTTGGTTGCTTCAGCAGCAACATGGTATCCCCAGGCGTGGTGTTTTTGAATAGTTGTCATACCCAGCGGAGAAATAGGGTAAGGCTGGTGAAGGTCATCGCGGAACCAGAAAATATCCTGGTCAGCTTCCGGCCTGAGAGTCCGTAAACCTGATACGCTTCGATCAAATTCGTTTAAATTCATAACTGCCCCCTTTTACTAATTTTATTTTGGATATCAAAACATCTTATTGCTTAAACCTTTATTCTCCTGAGCATTAATTCTATAAAACCGTTAATATCTTCCTGTCTTTCCATAGCCCTTATACCCAGTGCCTTGGAGATATCAGCGTACACAGTAGTTTTTTCATCCGGGCCCATAGACAAGAGTTTTTCAGCGATAAGTCCTTCTTTATCAAGCTCAGCTTTCACTGAATTTATTAATTCCAAAATCCATGAATTTGCTTTTCCGTTATCCTCCACAGCAGATTCAGGATCTTTCTTGTCATATAGTATTTTTTCTGTCTTCCCGCCTTCTGTTGTCGTTGTTCTCTCTGAAAAAGTATACATGGCGGAACCGGCATCATTTGTCAGAAGAGCGCTCTCCACCAGCATCGGCAATCTTTTTACAAGGAGAAGAGCCGGGTAGGCTTCTCCCGTTTCCAATGACATTCTTCCAATCTCTTCTGTCCTTTCGATGGTATAATACCGCAAGAGTTCGACCTGAGTTTTGTCGAGCCCCACAATCTCTTGCCATCCGTTCTTCCAGCGAAGCAACAGGTAACTCTTTGAATCTGTGATAGGAGGAGGGCAGAGACCTAATGCTGCAAGGCTTTCCTGTATCTGCACATTCACTTTGCTGAAATCGATTGCCCTTTGTGAGCCATCATTAAATTCCACCACTAAACGCAACGGTATGCTCATTTGTTTATCCTCTCTACGGTTTCTTATTAACTATTTTTTTCATTTCACGGAAATCAGATATTTTCTCGTCGGCATCTTCGCAGCGTCCCATGTCGATATAGCCGGTATACTGAATTGTCTTGAAACCCCTTTTCTTTGCAGGAGAAATATCGGTTTTTAATTTATCACCGATCATGGCAGCTTCGGATACGTCGATCCCTTTTGCCTTAAGATCCAGGGCAAGTTCATCATAGATGGTACCTGCTTCTTTTGTCTTTCCTTTGTATCTCAAGTCTATCGAGCCGTCTTTAAGATCAACTTTGCCCTGTGGGGTAACCACGTCATCAAAATACTTTGTTAAGCCCTTGCTAACCAGGAAGCTGGTAACTATATCCGTGCCCATGGGACCCAGCGTCTTCTTTAATTCTGCCACTACAGAAAGCCGCATTCCCTGATCTGTGAAATAACGGAGAGTCTCTTCCAGCCCTTTGCCCATTAGCAGGTGTTCCTGCTCTTTCCTGGAAAAAATCTCTCCTGCTCCGTCCTTGTTGTCAAAAACATAGCTCATTATCTCATCGCGGTGCCCTTCTTTAATTGCACTATAATTCCCGTATTTTTCCTTTAATACACGATATTTGTGTATCCTTGCATCGATCAGTTCGGGTTCACCCAGCTCCTTGCATACATCACCGATTACAAGATAATTACGCATTCCGGTAGGGTCCATCATGCATTGCCCAAAATCAAACCCGATCCATTTTACTTCCATAGCCATTCTCTTCCTCCAGTGCTGTCTATCCTTTTAAAAATCTGTTTAAGCCTTTACTCATTTAATGATTGCACCGCATCACACAAGGCCAAGCCTTCGAGAGGTTAGACCGTATGAGATGATGAGGGTTTGAATACCTCATCATCTTTACCTATTCCTATATAAACCCCGCTTTATTTCATAGGCGGGAGGTGAAATATTCTTTCCAGATTCTTGCCAAGAATCAGATCGGTCTGATCCTGTGTCAAGCCAAACTCTGCAGCCACTTCTTTTACTGCCTTTATGGCGCCTTCAGGATCACCTACCCGGTGTGCGTAATCTGTTCCGATAACCATGTGTTCCGGTCCAACCCATTCGAGGCAGCATTTCATTGCCGGTTTATAAAAGGATGTGGTGTCAGGATAAACTCTATTTTTGTATGTGATATCCGGGGACTCGCTCAATTCAATACCCCACTCTTTTCCATAGCCTTTGTAAGAGTCCTGTATCCTGCGCACAAAATAGGGAACTGTCCCTCCAAGGTGGCCGTGAATGAGGGTCATCTTCGGGTATTTCTGCATAACTCCCTGCATAATAAGACTCATAACTGCCATGCTTGTGTCGAGCGTGTATCCCCAAAGCTGATAGGGAAGTCTCATCATGTCCATTACTGATGCTGTCAGAGGAACGGCTGGGTGTACAAGAAATGGAAGATCGTACTTATTCGCAATTTCGTAGATAGGGTGGAACTTCTCCAGGAAGACAGGCTCTCCGTTATAGTTTGAAAACATCTGAATGCCTACGCAGCCCATATCGTGGCATCTCTCCAGTTCCTTGCAGGCTTCGTCAACATCCTGATAAGGAAGCGATGCCATGTGAAAGAAACGTCCCGGATATTTTTGTGCTGCCCCTGCAAGGGCGTCGTTACATTTCTTTGCCCAGTATATGCCTACATCGTGTTCGAGAGTCTCGGGTCCGGGAATAGTCACGGTCAGAAGCTGAGTATCGAGACCAGCGGCATCCAGATCCCTTATCCTCTCTTCCAGATCATAGTGCCCGGCCCTGTCAATGTGGGCGACGCAGACGCCGTTATACCACATCCTAAAATGTGTGCCGCCATCGTGGATACAATAGGGTGAATTATTCGAGCCCCTCGAGATCAAATAGTCCATATATTCTTTGGGATACCAATGACAATGTACATCAACAGTTCTTTGTGCCATAATATTATTCTCCTTTTTGTGTATGTCGTTTTTCGTTTATAGTTAAATTTACCTGTATTTTTTAGCTTCTCTTGATAAATCACCTCCCTCTTTACATTATCCGCCGACTTTAGCGCGTCGGGCCTGCAGGATATATAGGTCTCCTTTCTCAAAAGCCCACTCAATATCTTGATGGCAACCATAGTGTTCTTCTATATTGCAGCCGATTTTACAAAGTTCTTTGAGCTGTTCGTCAGATAGCGTTGGTTTATTGATCTTGCCCGCTTCAACTGCAACCCATTCCGCGCCACCTTCCTTGGCCTGACTGTATGTTTGTTCCTTTGCGGCGATCCTCTTGTCCTTAATTGTGACACCGTCTTTACCCAGAATATATAGATCGCTCTGACATCTCCCGCATACGACCGTTTCTCCTAACCCCCAATTCGATTCAATAACAATGTCATCTTTTGAACCATTTATTGGGTTCACTGTGAAGAGAACCCCTGCAACCTCGGAGTTGACCATTAATTGTATTGTCGGTGCGATGACTGCCTTAAAATCATCCAGCCCCTTGTTGTGACGGGCAAAGGCAGCACGTCCTGACCATACTGAAGCCCAGCACTCCTTTACTTTTTCCACAACATTTTTTGTTCCACGAATATAATGAAAGGTGTCCATCATGCCGGGGAAAGACGAAATCGGTGAATCCTTAACAGCTACCGAAGAGCGGACAGCAACAAAGGGTTCCCCTCCTTCCGACATCCTGGCATATTGCTCAATGATCTCGTTTTCTATCTCTGCAGGCATTTTTGCATTCAGAATCAATTCACGTATCTGTTTTGTTTTATCCTCAAGATCCTGAAAATCATCATAATTAATAGTCGATGCAGCCTGGCGAATTTTATCATCAAGATTATTGCTCCGTAAGTGATGGTAAAATGCTTCTCCCAGGACTGTGAATCCTCCGGGTACACGGATTTTTAAACCCGTAAGTTCACCAAGGTGAGCTGCTTTCCCGCCGCATTCCTCAAACATATCTTTGCTAAGTTCCTCAAATCTTTTCACATACATGGTGTTGCTACCTCCTCATCTATCGTTTTCATATGTATTCACTCCCCGGGGAGTTGTTCCGGTCCCAGCGGTGGTCCGGGGATTGGCAAGGGCGCCCTCATAAAAAACAGATGATGGATAAGAAGTACAACGGCCACTACATGCAATGTAAAAAAAGCTGAGAGCATATTGATGTCGAAGGGCAGACCTGCTGCCTGTGACTTTACCAGCATCGGTTGAAGGATGATTCTCAGGACTACGATCCAGACAAAAGTAATAGCCACTTCTTCGAGGAGGAAATTGAGTACCCCTCTCTTCGGCTGAATATATTTTGCATTCGGGTAAAGCTCAAAAGCAACGGAGTGCATGAGCGACCAACCAATCATACTGGCGCCTACAGAGCCGAACCAGAATGTAGGGGGTATCCCGAGATAAAGGCCGCCTTGCCAAAAAACGTAACCCAATACAACACAGACTATGGCCAGGACTATCTGGTAAAACGGTTTGGGGAGCTTGTAAAAAGGCCAGCCCTGGAAACACATCGGGAATCCCCATACCTGAACCCAGACAATAACCCAGACGCAAAATCCGAACCACCAGTCAGCCGCAAAAAATCCCTTAGGGTTAAATGGTGCTTGTTCTGCAGGCGTACCTTTGAGATCAACACATATTTGCCAGATAATTACAGATAAGACCATTATTAATACAGTTGCAAAAAGCCAGTTTCCCCAGAACTTTTTAAATGGGTGAGGCCCCACTCCGTCAAAGGTATACCAGAGCGTAATGCCGAAAACGATGACGCCAAACCATGGTGTCATGGGCATCTTAGGATAAACATTGCCTACGAACCAGTTAAGTATCAATGCCGTGATAAACCATACGGCACACATAAGAATTCCTGGAATTACCCTGTTGTCCGGTTTCCATAAAATCCCCATGGGGGCTGCGAAGGGCCACCCTAAACCGCATATGCCAAAGGTGACAAGTCCCATTAACAGGAGGAAGGAGAAGGGTAGAAAATCCATGTAAAACCACTTGGTGGGAACAAGATACATAAAAAGCCAACCCACAACCATACAAACTAAAAACCTCACTAATGCTTTCCCGAATGTCAATTTACACCCCCTGCTTTTTTTTGTTTTGACCCTGAAGTTTCGAGGGTCACATTCTTACATTTCAATACTCTCCACCGTGCCGCCGATGGATAGTATTGTTATATCTACCCTGCATGAAATGAAACAAATTACATCCCCTTAAAAACAGGTTTTCGCTTCTCAAGGAAAGCTGACAATCCCTCTTCTGCATCATCTGAATTAGCCACCTTGTCATATATCTCAAGCTCAAATTCCAGTGCATCATCGATGGGAAACCCCATCCCTTCATCTATGGCATTTTTACAGTATTTAATCGCTAAAGGACCTGATGCGGCGATTTTTCTCGCCAATCTTTCCACTTCTTCCATCAGGTTCTTGCTGTCATAGACTTTTTCTACAAGCCCGAATTGATATGCTTCAGCGGCTGAGAGCATAACGCCTGAAAATATTGCATATTTGGCCCTTCCTGGCCCAATGAGCCTTGGAAGAAGCTGCGTGCCTCCATAACCGGCCATAACCCCGAGCGTTGCTTCAGGCATCCCGATCTTTGCATTTTCCGAAGCAATCCTGATATCGCACGCCAACGCGAGTTCACATCCCCCACCGAGGGCATAGCCGTTGATTGCTCCAATGACTACCTTGCTAGAATTCCTGATCTTTGAGAGAATGCACTGCCCTCCTGCTATGAAAGATGTCCTATTAGCGCCTGCGTTTTTTATTTCCTTTACATCAGCGCCTGCGACAAATGCTCTTTGACCTGCTCCTGTAATTATCACAACAATAATTTCATCATCATGTTCTATTTCCGAGAATATGATGTCGAGCTTTGCCAGAACGTTGCTGTTCAGTGCGTTAAGCGCCTCCTCTCTGTTTATTACTACATATGCAATCGAGCCGCTTTTTGTAAAAACAACATCTTCCCCGGTCACAGGTCCTCCTTGTTTTTCCACCCAAGCTCTCGTGAAATTTCTTTTGCTGTCTCGATCATATCGTTTATTATTTGTTTTAACTCGTCTCCGGTAACAGACGAAGAAATGAACCCGATGCCAATTGCTGCTACAACAGCTCCGGTAAAGTTTCTAATAGGTGCCGCCACCCCGGTAATACCATCAAATGCACTTTCTTCATCTACAAAGAATCCCTGTTTTCTGGTATTGAGAAGCCTCTGTTTAAATTCCTTCACATCTGTAATAGATTTTTTGGTGAATGGAATCAGTGGACTCTGCGTCAGCAACTGATCTACTTCGCTATCGGACAGATAGGCCATGAGAAGTTGTCCTAACATTCCGAAATGTGGAGGACGACGCGTGCCTATCCGGGATGCAAATATAATAGGATTTCTAGGATCATCCCTCTTGTCTATGTAAATTAATTCGTTGTTTTGAAGGATGCCGAGAAACATTGTTTTGCCCAGCTTTGATTGTAGCCTGATTATATGGGGCGTTGCAGTTCCCCTTATTGAAAAAGAAGAGAATATAATCCCTCCCAATTCGAATAGCTTTAAACCGAGGAAATATTGTTTAGAATTCTGATCGTATTTAAGAAAATCAAATTTGATTAAAGTTGAACACAGCCTTGAAATAGTAGCCATGGAAAGTTTCAGGATTTCTGATAATTCAGTTAGAGTTAGCGCCTGTTTTTCATAACTGAAAGCATTCAGAATTTGTAGAGCTCTTTCCAATGACCTATTGTAAAAACCCTGATCGTTAACATCGCTCATAATTTCACTCCGTGAAAGTTAGTTTCATTCAATAAAATTATTATTATATTATATTAAAATTATTGTCAAGAGAATTTTATTGAAAATTATAATTTTTTTGCATTATGTAATTTTTCCTAAAGATATTCAGCTATTATAGGTTTGATCTTAAGCAGATAAATTCCCCGTCTGCTTGCGGCGAAAGCTTTTTTCAGTTTTTTTGTTTTGATACCCCGTCTGCTTACGGCGTGGTAGTTCATTTGAGAGTTTTGAAAAGCGGAGAGATATGCTTGCTGACGCTGAAATTCAAATCAAAGTTTTAAAAGTGAAATTGTGCGGAACAAGGTAGGATAAGACTTTACAGAGATTTCAGAAATTGCTTTCAACGTGAAAGCAATTTCTTCCGGCAGGTCTTCAGGCCTCCGGTTGTAACTCACTAATACCAAGTTGCCTTCATTCGCATACCTTCGTTGTACCTGTGCCCCCTGTGGGTATCCTCGTCGCTTTCCTCGACGTACTACAGCCTACGCCTACGTCGGCTCCTCGTCGACGCCTCGGTCTGCTTTTGAATGCAACTTGGTATTAAATATTCTCATATGATTTTATCACAATCCTTGCCTGAAACAGTATCCTCTTTCTATTGACAAAGGAAATCCATTTATTTATTATTGGTTTGCAAATATTGAAATTTCCATACTGAATACACTACCCTATGAACAGAAAGCAATACCTAATAGCATCGCCACGATACTGCATGCTTCTTTGTATATTCACCTTATTCTTTATACTCTCTTCTTCTTTACTCTGTGCGGCGGAAGGGAGTTACCAGGCCCAAACAAAGGAAATGCCGAAATTGACCCTTGCGGACTGTGTGCTCCTTGCTTTGAAGAACAACTACGATGTAAAAAAACAATATCTCGGCCGTATCCCCCAGAGATACAATCTCAAGGTAGCTGAAGACAAGTTCAACCCCAAAGGCTCTTTCCTATTCGGTACAAACCGCAGTTCCACATACCCTGATCTTGATACAGGAAGGACCACAAGCGCAACTCAGACCGGCGCTTTTACGGCAACCATGAATGTCATCACTGGCGGACAATTCGGTTTTATCTGGAACAATCCGGCTAATAAGCCGGATATTCAGCAGAGTTATGCCTACAACCCCAACTGGTCTTTAACGTTTACCCAGCCCCTTCTCAAAAATGCAGGAATTGATGTGGCAACGGCAAGCGTGAAGATTGCACGCATAGCCGACGAACAGAACCTCCTTAGCTTCAGGGATTTTTTAACAAACACGATAGGCAGCGTAATAACAGCATACCGGTCATACCTTTCCTCACGATGGTCTCTGGAGATAAGCAAAAAATCCCTTGAAACAGCAAAAAACAATTATGAGATAAACAAGGCGAAGATTGCGGCAGGAAGGATGGCAGAACTTGATATCGTTGAAACAGAAACAAACATAGCCACTAATGAACTTTCACTGCTCCAGGCACAGAATCAGGTTGACCAGAATCGACTGGCGCTTATCCAATTGCTTAATATCGACAAGGAAACAGTCTTTGAGCCGGTGAAGGAAACAGCGATATTCCCTTCACTCCCATCCCTCCAGGAGGCTTTATCCATAGCCTTTCAAAACAGGCCGGATTATTTAACGGCTGTTCGCAATGTGAAAACACAAGAGCTCAATTTTTTAACGGCCAAAAGCAATCGCCTCTGGGACCTTTCATTGAAAACAGGAGTCAACAGTGCTGCCAATAATACGAACCCCTGGAGGGCTTCTGAAACTGCCTGGAGTGCAGGTAAAAGCGACTGGAGTGCAGGCGTCGTGCTGACCATCCCCTTCAGGGATTTGACAATTGAGCAAACCTATCTTTCGGCCAAAATTGCCCTCGAATAGAGCCAGATAGACCTGAAAAAGAGCGAACTCATCACCGAAATCAATTTAAAGAACGCTCTCAGGGATGTTAATATGAAACTGAAGCAGATGAATAAGGCAAGGCAGGCAAGGGAACTTGCTGAAAAGAAGTACGAAGTAGAGAGCGATAAATACAAAGCAGGTCGCAGCACCAACTTCCAGTTGGTTGCTTATCAGACTGATCTTGTCAATGCACAGCAGAGCGAGGTCAGCAATTTAATTGACTACCTGAATTCACTGACTACACTGGACTCATCCCTCGGCACTACCCTTCGAACATGGAACATAGAAATCTCAAATGACAAAGATGAGGCAAAAACAGCAGTGAAAACCAAACAACAGGAGTAACGGCGATATAATGACCCAGGAGAAGATACACCGGAATATTTTAGAGAATTTGAGTGACGGCGTCATGACCATCGGAAGGGATGGCATGATTATTACATTCAACAAAGCAGCAGAAGATATCCTCGGGCTTAAGGCAGAAGATGCGGTTAACCGGCCATTCGGGGAGATATTCTTCACATCAGAGGGGAATGATGAATTCAACCAGGCCATTCTGAACGCCGTGTATGATTCCACCGTGTTTCATTATAACCTGATCGCATACCAGAGGGGTAATCAGATTCTCACTCTGGCGATGACCACATCGCTACTCACCCTGGACGAAAAAGAGGGGGAGAAGAAGGCCGCAGTTATAGTAGTTTTTGATGACGTCACGGAAATTGAAAAACTCCGTGAATCCGAGAAGACACTGACGGAAGAAGTTAAGGCAAAACACCAGGAACTTGTAAATGCCTATATGAACCTTGAAGCAACAAACAATGACCTTCATGCTGCCCTCAAAAAGGTACAGATGATCCGTATCATTGCCGGCGCCTTCGTTTTCCTGCTCTTTGTGACCCTCGGTTTTATCATGTGGAAAAAATCCGTTCCGACCGGTCCTTCCGTCTCAAAAAGACCTTCTGTCGGCAGAGGGGATGCGTCTGTTGTCAGGACATTTGCCGTAAATCCGCAAACCCTGACCGACAGGATCACTCTGAAAGGTGCCCTCAAACCTGTTAAAATTATAAATATCATCAGCCCCTTTACCGGAACAGTGAAAGAAATGTCCTTTCAGTACGGCCAAAGTGTAACAAAAGACCAGTTGCTCCTGATGATGGATACAGCCGAACTCGAAGTCAAGCACAGGGATGCGAAAGTTGCCTATATTGAGGCTCTCGAAAATATGAAAAAATATGAACGTTGGGAGCACGGCGATGAGGTTACAAAGGCAAAACGCTCCCTCGCAAAATCAATGATGTCCCTGGAATCAAGCAAAAATAAGTTTGAGAGTTCTGAAATGCTCTTCAAAAAAGGTATTATTCCAAAAACCGAATATGATGGCGACAAGCAATCCTATGAAACGGCAAAGATGGACTATGAGACTGCCGTAGAGGAACATAAAAACACCCTTGCCAGGGGAAGAGGTGATTATTTCGTTACGATAAAACTAAAGCTGGCCAATGCCGGACAGAAGCTGAAGGAGATAGAGCAACAGCTTAAACAGGCCGGCATACATGCTCCTGTCTCAGGCACCATTATCCTCCCCGATTTGGCCTCCGGTCAAGATAGGAAAGGAAAAACAGTCGAGAAAGGCGTCTCCTTTTCTCAGGGGGAGATTCTCGTCTCCATAGGAGATACAGAAGGGCTATCGGTTTCAGCCACCGTTGACGAGATGGAGGTCATAAAGATCAAAAAGGGCCAGGAGGCCCGGATAGCAGTTGATGCCTACCCGGATATTGTCTTGAAAGGAACCGTCTCCCATGTCTCCACTCAGGCATCCAAGGGGGAGATGGGAAGGAAGAGTTCTTCCTTCGAAATCATGGTTACATCTGAAAAACCCCAGGAAGAAGCACGGGAAAAACTGCGTCTCGGCATGTCCGCAACAGTAGATATCATGATCCTTAACAAGCCTGATGTCATAATGATCCCCATAGGGGCAGTCGGCGCAGACGGTGCGGATCGCGTCGTCATTGTTCAGGATAAGACCACAAAAGAGATCAGGAAGGTCAAAGTAGAGACAGGCATGACCACCATTGACATGGTGGAGATCGTGAAAGGCCTCCGGGCCGGGGATGCCGTTGTTGTACCTTAATGATGAACTCGTAAGAAGTAACAAATCCGTCACTCCGGCGAAAGCCGGTGTCCGGATGCATTGAAATAACCGGATGTTGCTTCGCAAGTAACCCGTGCAGTGTCAAGTACGGAATGACGAAAAAGGCAGAATTCGCCTTTTTACGAGTGCATCAATCATATTCAGGAGAATGAGACTGTGCTTCAACTCGTTGATATTTGTAAATCCTATCAGGTCGGCCCTACGGAACTGAACGTCCTCAAGGGGATTTCGCTGACCATAGAGAAGGGAGAACTTCTCTCCATAATAGGCCCCTCAGGGAGCGGTAAATCAACACTCATGAACATTATCGGTCTTTTGGAGCAGCCTACCTCCGGTTCATATTTTCATAATGGTTCGAAGATCGCCTATGATGACGACAGCGCACTCTCGGACATCAGGAACCGGACAATAGGTTTCGTATTCCAACAGTACCACCTCCTGCCCCGGCTCAATGCCCTCGACAATGTGGGGATTCCTCTCGTGTACAGGGGTATGCACGAAAAGGAGATAAGGGAAAGGTCCATGGATTTCTTGAAAAAGGTCGAGGTGGAGGACAGGTCCAACCATAAGCCGAATGAACTTTCCGGGGGCGAGCAGCAAAGGGTCGCCATCGCACGGGCTCTTGTGGGCAACCCCTCCATAATCCTTGCCGATGAACCTACAGGCGCCCTGGACAGCAGCACAAGTCAGGATATCATGAATCTTTTTAAAAAACTGAATCAGGAGGAAGGTATTACGATCATCGTCATTACCCATGATCCCAAAATAGCGCAGCAATGCAGACGGCAGGTGGAAATCAGGGATGGAGTTATCAGCGGATAACAATGCCGGGGCGATCAGCCCGCTGTCAAATATAGGCCCTATACGACATATTCGACCTATACAGAAAAATCTTTAGAGGGGCAGCGAGGACACACATAGGGAATAGCACATGGTAATTAAAGCAAATATACAAGAGGCATTCAGGAGCTTGCTCTCGGCGAAGCAGCGCACTATTCTTGCCCTCATCGGGATCGTCATCGGCATCGGGTCCGTCATCGGCATGGTGTCGGTCGGTACCATTGTGCAGAATGAAGCCTTAAAGCAATTCAAGGATATGGGCATCGACATCATCAGTGTCTCGCAGGAATCAGGCAGACAGGAACAACGCGGATTTTCATCAGAATTCAATATGAAGGATATCTTTGAACTGAAGCAATTCAGCAGCAGCATTATCGAGGTGGCTCCCTTTGTGAGTTCAAGTGCACAGATGGGTACGGCAGGAAAGGAAACACACGTCCAACTTTTCGGGGTCACTGCGTCTTTCTTTGATCTCAACAAGTTGACAGTCCGGAAGGGGCGGATTATATCGGACCTCGACAAGGATCGGTATTTCTGCGTTATCGGCGCAGAAATTGAACAAAACTTAAGAAAACTGGGCCACACCGATGTGCTGGGCAGGCAGTTTCTTTTCGGAGACCGGATCTACACGGTTATCGGCATTATGGATCCCATTTCGGAGGGCGGAGGGTTAAGACCTTCAGGCGTCAACAAGTCCGTCATTACCCATATTTCCACAGGGATGAGGGCATTCTCAAATGCCTCCCTCAATAAATTTTTGGCACGGATGGGGGGACAGGATTCTGTTGAAATAAAATCCGTTATTGCGGGTTATTTCAGTAAAAGGGCAAAGGGAATGATGGTAGAGGTCCGTACTGCCGAAGAATTGATCGCCCAGATGCAGAAACAGATGCGCCTCTTCACACTTCTTCTCGGCGCAATTGGCAGCATATCCCTTCTCGTGGGCGGGGTCGGCGTCATGAACGTGATGCTTATCTCTGTCACTGAACGACGGAAGGAGATAGGCATCCGCAGGGCCCTGGGCGCCCATCAGGGCGACATTATGAGCCAATTCATCGTAGAATCGGTTGCCCTGTGCGTTGTGGGGGGAGTAATCGGGATACTGCTCGGCATGGCCGTCTCATACGTATTTGCATATTTCTCAAATTGGCAGTTCCTGGTTTCAAAAGCCGCTATTCTTCTCGGGTTTGGTGTGGCAACGGCGGTGGGCGTCTTCTTCGGCTATTATCCGGCGCGGCAGGCGGCCAAATCCGATCCTATTGCAGCGTTGCGTTCCTAATGTTCCATCCCCACGGAGAGCCCGTCAGAAAAGATGATGCGCCGGGTCTCCCATTCAAAAGTAAGGTTCTCTAAGGACGCTTTCTTCAATGCCCTGTCTCCGGGATCATTTTCATTGTACCGCTGGATGTTGATCCATCTCCTCTTTTCGCCTGCCTTGATATCTCCGTAGGTAAGGCCGTAGTAGGTCGCAGACCTCGTCATCAGGACACTGCCGGTCTTGTCCTTAAACAGAACCATGCCGGAAAAGGTTTTGATATCTTTATCCGATTTATTGTCAATAATCAGTTCCATCTCCATCCGACTGTCGAAAACACCGTCATAAATGCCGGTGTCGAGAAATACCTTTTTCGCAGGGGTAACGGTCATGTATTTCCCCAATTCGTCTCTCTTCTGTACTTCTTTAAAGCGTATCTCCTCGGCGTCGAGCTTGGCCTGCTGTGTCTTTTTTTCTTCTGCCTGGAGTCGTTTCCGGCCGGCGAGGACCTCGCCTACGGTCTTCCCCTCTATCTTTTCACCCGTATATGCACTCTCCTTAAAGGCAGAAGCTAAAAGCCCCACCTCTTCGCCGGTGATTCCCCGGCTCCAGGTTGCATCCTCTAAAAGCTGTTCTTTATTGTCTGCCGTAATCTTAGCGCTTTTTACGCTGCACGCAGCCATTGACAGGCAGATAATGCAGATAAACAGTGTCTTCTTTGTCACGGGCGCTCCATACCGCTTATTATAATACCTATTTTACCGAATGTGAACACAGATTTTCGAAAACAGGATTAGTTGGTTCGGGAGCCAATAGTTTCGCATCCGGAGTTTCCGGATGGAAATTAGTTATTAATTGTGGATGCTCTATGCGTCCATTTTCTCCGATTCCATCGGAATTTCAAGCCAAAAAAGGGAAACCCTCCGGGGGACGACCGCAGGCAAGTGGGACTCGGGGCGAATGAGCCTTCATGGCTTATTCAAACAAAAACATTGTGCCTTGAACACACTTGTGTTATGAAGTAATTGTCACACTACAGGAGGAGGAAGAACATGAAGAGACTTCTAATTGCTGCGGCGGTGCTCATCTCCGTATTCGGTATGGTGTCATCAGGCGGGGCCTTTACGGTGACCGTAATCAACGACCAGGTGAAAGACAGCATGGAGTGTTGGCTTTTTCCCCCTAAGGAATGCTGGACTGTGGAATTTATGGCCGAGGTCAATTTCTACTACAATGCTATTGAAAATGTTAAGGCTGAAACCGACTACATTCCGGGAGGAAGCTCGTACACTTACAATTCCGGAGCCTGGTGTCCATCCGGGGTGACGGGCGTCATGCATATAAAAAAAACAAAGAGGGGCTGGTCTACTTCGGAGCACCAGAAGTTTATAATAAGGGCGGCAGACAATCGCGGGAAACACGAGGCAGGCCTCAATGTCGCGTGTCAGAACTCCACGTTCAAGATATGGAGCATGTACTCGAATCCCTGCCAGGCTTTGCTGAATGGTGCCGATAATAAGACTTTTTCCTTCGAGAGGCAGTGACACGCCGATGCGTCGGCCTTACGGGAGAGACGGGGGGCAACTTAAACCCCCGCCATATTTCCATTTTCCCCTTATCCCCCCGATTTGAAAACCAGTAGGGTCGAGACCTTCAGATTAAAAGAAGTCACTATCGTGTGCAATGTCCCCAAACACAGCAAAGTAAAGTATAAAAATTGACCCCTTTCCTCTACAAAGGGCGTTCCCTATTTCTAATTCTTAATCCACGACTACTTTGGTGTTGATGTCCGGGATGTGGTGGCGAACAAGATTCCCGACTAAGGGAACAAAAACTAAAACGTGAAAGGTGTCTCCCGTCCCTCGCTTCGGCAATCTCCAGATTCTCCGAAAATGTTTCGGAGAATCAGTAAAACATGTACTGGCTTAGGTTTACAAGGAAGGCTCCAACCCGAATAGGATTCACCTCCGGTAAAAGATTTACAACAGGGCAACAAGTTACTGCGTCACTGCCTGTCGAAGGTAAAAGTCACATTATCGGCGAATCCGCTCCAAGGGTTACACTTAAGCCGGATGTCTGTGTTTCTAATGTTTATTTTGAATGTGGAACTCTGGCATGCAAGATGAAGACCCTGGTTGTGATATCCCCAATTGTCTGCGGACAATATTATGAATTTCTGGCTGTATGTTGTTTTTCCATTTTCTACTACTTTCACATGCATGTATCCGGTCACCCCGGATGGACACCACTTGCCGCAATCGTAAGTATACGACTCTCCTGACGGAATGAACGCGGTGAAAGCCTTAACATTTTCAATAGCATTGTAGTAGAAATTGACCTCAGCCATATAGTACACCTTAAATGGATAAAGATAAGAATTACAATCGGCTGTATCGACATTATTTGTTACGGTAAGAGTATAGGCGGAGCCCTGTGGTGCCATGACAAGAATAACAATGACTGCCGCTACAAAAATTAGAAGTCTCTTCATGATTGTTTCCTCTCCTGAAGTATAGTGTCAGACAATCACACAATAACACAGGTATGCCAATCACACAATAATTATTTCAATAACTTGCGATTATGCGCCAACTGCCAACGGCCGTCAACCGGTGTCGACTGGCTGTAGAACATATACTTGGAATGATGGCGGCCGGTGATTCTTCAGACATTATCCTTGAAGGTTATCCCTGGCTGGAAAGGGAAGATATCCAGGCGTGTCTTGCTTACGCCCATAGGATTGTTGCACACGAAAGGGTTGAACCTCTTTACCGGAAGACAGGGACATGAAAATTCTTCTCGACTTGGGGCAAGGCGAAAGAAAAGTTGCAGCGAGAAGGTCATGATGTATTACTCCGGCAACAATAAATACCAATACTGTCATTCCCGCGAATACCCTGAAGGGCACAAGCGCGGGTACGGTTCAATTGCGAAGCAACATCCATAATAGGACTGGATGCCGGATCAAGTCCGGCATGACGACCTTTGACATGTTTAATTGCCGGATTAATAGCAGGAAAAAAACTAAAACGTGAAAGGTGTCTCCCGTCCCTCGCTTCGGCAATCTCCAGATTCTCCGAAAATGTTTCGGAGAATCAGTAAAACAAGTACTGGCTTAGGTTTACAAGGATTAAAGAGCTTTCTAAAACTGTTTTAGAAAATTGCCTCATTACATCCATCGCCCGGCACAGACTTTCTTCTCCGGCTCCTGCATTTTCAGCAACAGTTTCTGAAAATGTTTCAAGAGAGTTCCGGAGATCGTGCGCTACAGATGTTGAAGTACGGCCCAGTGCTGCGAGATATGCCTCTTTTTCCTCAACTGCTACTTTGTCTTTACCCTGTCTCTGAAATATCGTAGAATAATCCAGCCCGCAATTAATATGACAAGCCCCAGAATCAAGATATAATCAATCCGTGTAATGTCTCTCTTCAGTATCATTATACTGTTGCCGCCAAGGTACCCAATACCCAAATTGATCGAGATCGTAATGATTGCAGAGAGACCGTCGGCAATCAGGAACTTTGTAAGGGAAATGCGCATTACCCCCGAAATGAGGAATATGGGCGCCCTGAAACCGATGAAGTGTCTTCCCACAAATACTGTCAGAGCGCCCCATTGCGTAAATTTCTCTTCAAGTCTCGAAAGAGTGGCAGGTGAAACGATCCTGGAAAATCTTTTATGTTCAACAACCATTCTGCCGTATTTTCTGCCGATAGAATAAAGGATAAAATCGGCTATTAGCAGGGATGGATAGATGATTATGAGTGCAGGGGCAAGCTTAATGACACCATGGGCGATAAGCAGCCCGCTCACAATAAGCACCCCGTCTTCGGGAAAGGGGAACCCTAATCCGCCGAGAATCAGAAGACAGAAAATACCGATATATGTAAAGTGCTGTATAACTATATTCGGGTCAACCATACTGTCACATGAAAGGTTGCTCTTCAATCATAACTTTGCCCATTTGTAGAAGAACCTTTTTGCTACCTCTGCTGCAATGATATACAGAACAACAATAAGAAGAAGCGTCAAAAGATATGGCAGCGGTATCGGCGCAAAACCAAAGAGCTTCCCCATAGGGGTATAAGGGAAAAGGATTGTAACAATGACGACGAGAAGAGTGGCAGTCAATAAAGCCTTGCCCGGCTTACTTTTCAGGAAAGGTCCCCTGGTTCGGACTACCAGCACAATCATTGACGCAGAGATAACAGATTCTATGAACCAGCCGGTTCTGAATTCTTCGACTGATGCATTGAGTATAAGAAGAAGGATACCGAAAGTCAGATAGTCAAAAACCGAGCCAAGTAAACCGAAGACAAGCATAAAATTACGGATGAACTTGATGTTCCATCTCCGGGGCTGATTGAGCATCTCCCGGTCAACACTGTCAGTGGCGATTGTCATCTCGGGAAAGTCAGTCAACAGGTTTGTAAATAGAATCTGTTTCGGGAGGAGAGGGAGGAAAGAAAGAAAAAGCGAGGCCCCTGCCATACTGAACATGTTGCCGAAATTGGCGCTTGTAGCCATGAATACGTACTTGAGCGTATTTGCGAAGGTCTTCCTTCCCTCAAGCACACCATTTGCCAGGACACGGAGGTCCTTTTCAAGAAGTACAATATCTGCTACCTCCTTGGCCACATCTACTGCGCTGTTTACCGAAATTCCCACATCTGCGGCATGTAAAGCGGATGCGTCATTGATGCCGTCCCCCATGTATCCGACTACATTTCCCGATTTCCTCAGGGCAAGGATGATGCGTTCTTTCTGGTTCGGTTCAATCTCAGCAAAGATATCCACGTTGTTTACCCTCTTCATAAGGGCTTCATTGCTCATATCACGAATACTGGAGCCGGTAAGTATGTCACGATTCGGGAAGTTCATACGCTCAGCCACACTGGCGGCAACAAGTTCGCTATCCCCTGTGATGACCTTCAGCGTGACACCCGATTCTTTCAGGGCTTTGATGACTTCGATGATGCCCTCCTTAAGGGGGTCAAAGAAAACGAGGAAACCGAGAAAGGTCATACGGGTCTCATCATCTTTTGTCATGGTAAATTGAGAACCCATATCCTTATATGCGAGGCCGAGAGTCCTGAAGCCCTTACTGCTCAAGTCAATGAACTGCTTATTGATTTTCTCCTGAAACGCCTCTATGTCAGCAACCTTTCCATCCGGCATTTCTACAGTCGAACACACGGCGAGCACATTTGAAAGGGCGCCTTTTGTTACCATGAGATGAGTATTGTCATTCTCAACAAGTATGGTCAGACGCTTGCGGATAAAATCGTAGGGCACTTCGTTAAGCTTGCCGGTATGTGAAAGGTCGAACTGCCGGTAATGGCGGATCGCCTCATCAAGAGGGTTTGTAAAACCTGTTTCATGGGAGGCATTGATGTACGCATAGAGAGAGGCTTTTTCACTCTCATGACCCTCTATATCAAGTACAGTATGCAATTGCACCAGACCCTCGGTCAAGGTGCCGGTTTTATCGGAACAGAGGATGTTCATACTTCCGAAGTTCTCAATAGATGCAAGCCGTTTTACGATAACCTTTTGGTCAGCCATCCGTTTTGCGCCATGGGCAAGGTTGATGCTGATGATGGCCGGTAGAAGCTGAGGTGTGAGCCCTACTGCCAGGGCAAGGGAAAAAAGGAACGATTCCAGCACTGGTCGGTGGAAATATACGTTGATAGCAAAGATCGCTATTATAAGTATCATGGTAACTTCTAACAGGAGGTAGCCGAAACGACTGACGCCGCGTTCAAATTCTGTCTCCGGCGGCCTGAATTTAAGCTGTTCAGATATCTTGCCGAACTCCGTATCTTTGCCGGTATGGACAACAACCGCCTTCCCGCTGCCGCTCACAACGTGGGTGCCCATGAAAAGTATGTTTGTCCTCTGGCTGAGAGGGGTTGCCTCACTAAGTATCCCTGCTTCTTTTTCCACCGGGTAGGTTTCTCCGGTCAATGTTGCTTCGTCAACAAAAAGGTTCTTGGATTCAATAATAAGGCAGTCACCGGGGATAATATCTCCGGCGTTTAATGTGATAATATCACCTGGCACCACTTCTTCAATCGGCACATCTTTGAAATCTCCGTCACGAAGCACCGTTGTTCTGACCTGGACAATAGAGAGGAGTTTCTGAACAGCATTAACCGCACCACGTTCCTGGAAAAAGCCAAGCAGACCGCTGATCAGGACTATTGCCAGTATTATCAACGCATCGGTTACGTCATGGAGTGCAAAAGAGAGCCCAATCGCAAAAAGCAGTATTATAATGATGGGGCTCTTGAATTGTGCGAGGATAAGAGCGAGTGAGTCATTCCGCTTATTTGGTTTCAGGGTATTAGGGCCGAAGATTTGAAGTCGCTTTTGTGCCTCAATCCCGGTCAAGCCAGCGAGTGTGACTTGAAGGCGGGTAAACAAAGTATTTGGGGACAGCGCCCAAAAGGCATGCAATCCGTTTGTTGATTTAATCATATTTAAATCATTATAGTTTCTCAATACTTTTTATACAATGGTTTAATAATGGGGAGCATACTGGAAATAATATCCTGAAATAGTATTTTGCCTGATGGGGGTTACTAAATGCAAAGAATTGATGAAGCCCCTGACAACAACAGTCCTCACTCACCTCCTCATTCCCCCTACCCGGACATCTGTATGGCCGGCATGGATTTTGTCCCGGGGATTGCTATATGCTTTATCCTCCTCCTCGATTCTGAAGCTAATGTTTCCCGCTGGACATATTGGTTTCAACCCATGCAGCAAATGCATTTATGAATTTTGCAGCGAATTCCCTGATTGAATCATTGGCAAAATTACCGCTCTCATCGAATAAATTCCCGGCATTCCCGATGTAAGCCTCAGGCTGCTGCATGGTGGGAATATTAAGGAATACCAGCGATTGACGCAGGTGGTGATTTGCACCGAATCCACCTATTGCGCCGGGCGAGACACTCATCACGGCACCAGGTTTTCCATCCCACACGCTTTTGCCATAGGGACGGGAACCCACATCAATAGCATTCTTGAGCACGGCGGGGACTGAGCGGTTGTACTCGGGCGTAACAAACAGGACACCATCAAACTCCATTAAGTGTTCCCTGAACTCGGCCCAAGCAACCGGCAGATTGTTTTCAAGGTCTTCATCGTAGAGCGGAAGTCTGCCGATCTCGATTATTTCAAGCTTCAGTGATTCGGGCGCAAGTGCTGTGAGCGCCTTTGCCATTTTCCGATTAAAGGATTCCTTACGAAGACTTCCAACAAAAACAGCAATCTTTTTCTGTGTCATACTCTTCCCTCCTTATTGTTTTTTTTATTTCCTATTCCAATCTGCTTCATATAAGTTGCATTGTCCCAGAACAGCCATTTTTCTATCATAATGCCATCCTTGCAATGCCCTACAATACAAATTTATTATTTTCTTACCCTAACAAAACTTTTAATCAGTCCTGTCGAAAATGTCGTCAAGGAAGACATTCGGAACAGGTTTATTCAGCCAACTAATCTTCCATGAAGCGATGGACTTAGTTTCCTTATTAAAATTATAGTCTATACAAGCTGAGGCAATCATACCAGGGGTTGTTCCTGATAAAACAGTTATCATGTGTCCCTCATGCTCCTCTTCAGTCAGCATCAGAACGTAAGAAGCATTCTCCGCTAATGCTTTTTCTCTAATTCTTTTTATGAGTCCGTCTTTTTGGAGTTCGTCTTTGAAAAACAAGGACACCACCTTCATGGTATTGTCCTTATATACGAAAAACAATGTTGGTTGGATTTTCCCGGTAGAAGCCAGATTGTTTCTTGCCCTGTCGGCTGCCTTTTCAATAACACCCTTAAAGGCATCGGATGAAATAGGCAGGGTGCGCATCTCGTTGTTTGCACTTACGGTGACGGGAGGAGGAGCAGGAGAGTCTGGAGGTAATATGGGAAGGTGTGGCCGAGATTCATCCACTATTTTAACTTTTCCTCTTCTTTTCCTGGACATTTCTCTGTAATTATACGCCATTTAATACAATTTTAAATCAACAATGTTAATGTCCGGTTTTAATTGTATTGATGAGCCACTTTTCCTGTCTCAAACGTTATTATTCAAAATACCACATGGTTGCGTGTGCCGATATCTTTACCGTAGCGGTTAAAACGCGCTTAGCAAAATACCCCCTTGTGTGCTGCATACCAAAACAGCCTTCTGACTTTTCCTGTAGAAAAACTTAGGAACCTCCGGCAACTTACCAATTGACAGCACCTTAGAAAAAATAATACTCTTAAAATTATCTATAAAAAGGGGCCAAGGGATTGAGCGAAATGATTTCAAAAAACACATCCATGATGCCCGGTATCCTTGAATCCTCGACACATGGATTGAATGAACCGGTAATGACTGTCGGTGTTATAGACAGACAAGCCGAGGTTGCCGGTTGCCTGAATGGAAATTTCTATGTGGATGGATTCGGCCCTGTGTCAGGCATGTTTTCAGCAAAGGCAATATCCGATAATATCGTACTGACCGACGATGACAATTGTGAGATTGCCCGTGCCTCATTAATCAGGCTTGCAGCCGATAAAACCTCGACTTTTACGCTATTTCAAGTAACTATCGGAAAACAGTTTCACTGGGAGAGAAAAGAAAATCAGACCTTTCAGGGAAATCTGGTTCTCAAGGCCCGCAATGATGGAACAATGGCTATTATTGATGAAATTCTCCTGGAAGATTATCTGAATAGTGTGGTCTCTTCGGAAATGAGCGGCAATGCGCCTGTGGAATTCCTGAAAGCACATGCCGTTATTTCCAGAAGCTGGCTTATTGCAGCCCTGGATCGAAAAAGAAGAGCAAGGCCCGCAGAGACGCAAAATCTTGCGTCTCTGCAAACATTGGAGGGGGCGACGATAGCCGGCATACAAAGCGTAAAAGAGCTAAGTAGCTCACAAAGTGAGCGAGAAGGGGAGGCTCCGACGGTTCTACCGGTGGAGGGGGCGACGCAAGCCCCAGAAATTGTCCGCTGGTATGAGCAGGAAGACCACGACCTTTATGATGTATGCGCAGATGACCACTGTCAGCGCTACCAGGGTGTTACAAAGATTGTTTCTGTTCATGCGGGAGAAGCTGTCCTGAAAACACGCGGGCAGGTAATTACTTACATGGGAGAAGTCTGCGATGCCCGGTATTCCAAGGCCTGCGGGGGGATAACTGAAGCGTTTGAGACAGCATGGGACGATAACCGAGTCCCGTATCTGGAAAGCATTTCAGACGCGACAGCCTCCTATCTCCCAATTATAACAGAGGAAGATGCCGCACGCTGGATACTCTCGGAACCGGATGCTTATTGCAACACGGAAGATGCGGACATTCTTGCAAGAATACTTCCCGACTTTGACCGGGAAACAGAGGCATTTTTCCGCTGGAAAATTGAATATAAACGGGAGGAATTGGAAAAAATCCTCCTAGAAAAATCGGGAATTGATTTCGGGACGCTCAAAGGTATTCAGCCTCTGTCCCGCGGTCCTTCAGGGCGGATATTCAGATTGAAGATCATCGGTTCGAAAAAAAGTATAGTCGTGGGAAAAGAACTTGAAATACGGCGTTGGCTTTCCGTAAGTCACCTTTACAGCAGTGCTTTTATTGTGAATATGGAATATGACGCTCAGGGAGAAGTTAAGACCTTTGTGTTTCACGGCGCAGGCTGGGGACACGGCGTAGGCCTCTGCCAGATCGGTGCTGCTGTTATGGCAACAAAGGGTTTTTCAGCAGAGGGAATCCTTAGACATTACTTTCCGGGCACTGAAATTCAGAGGATCTATTGAAAAGGCAACGTTTCAAGACAGCCTTTATCCTGGGTGCAGGTTTGGGTATGCGGCTTCGCCCCCTGACAGAAAGATGTCCTAAACCCCTCATTGAGGTTAATGAACGCCCTGTCATTGCCTATGCCATGGATCAGCTCCTTGATGCAGGTGTTAACCGTTTTATTATAAATACCCATCATTGTCCGGAGGTCTATGCGGAAAAATTTCCGGACAGACAATGGCGAGGAGCGCCCGTTATTTTTCGCCATGAACCAATACTTCTGGATACTGCAGGAGGATTAAAAAACATTGAGGACCTCCTTATTGATGACGAAGTAATCCTCTGCTACAACGGGGATGTGATGAGTGATTTCTCCTTACAGAAGCTTCTGCAATCCCATGAAGAAAAACGGCCTGAAGCGACGCTTGTACTGCGGAGCAGCGGCCCTTTGTTGAATGTAAACATCAATGAATATGGCGAGGTTTGTGATATGCGGCATACGCTAAAGAACGAAGGGATTCAAAGTTGTCTTTTTACCGGCATTTATGCTTTGGAAACATCATTCCTCAAGTTTCTTGAACCTGGTAAAATTGAATCAATTATTCCTGCTTTTCTTAAAAGAATAGTCGAGAAACCCGGATCTATCAGGGGTCTGATTGTGGACGAAGGCCAATGGCATGACATCGGTTCCATTGAGGCGTACGAAGGGTTGAAGGCGGCTATGCAGACCGGCAGGGAGGGCTTATAAAAACCAGTGAAGAGTTAATAGGTTTTGCGCGGGATGCATTGGGGCTTTCAATATCTGTCTCCATGGAAATTACCTCTTTGGCAGTAAGGGGATCGGATCGTAATTTTTTCCGCTTGAAATGGAATGATAAGGATTCGGCTATCCTGATTCAATACAATCCGAATCGCTTAGAGAACACATACTATGCAAATATCGCGGTATTTCTCCGCGATATAAATATCCCGGCACCTCTTATGATAAGTCATGATCCGGCAGCCTGTCTTATGCTCATGGAAGACATGGGAGATAGGGACCTCTGGTCTCTGAAAGATGCCCTCTGGAATACCAGACAGGGATTTTATCAAAAGACATTATCAATCGTGCACAGACTCCATTCATTTCCCGAAAATGATTTTCCCCAGGAACAGGTAAGGCTCATGGACGGTTTTGGTCCTGATCTCTATCACTGGGAGCAGGATTATTTCAGGGAAAATTTTCTAAGCGGTGTTTGCGGGATTGACATGGAATTGTCTCCTGGACATGGAATAGAGGCAGAACTTTCCGACCTTGCACAACGGCTCAGCGAAAGCAGGAGGTCTCTTGTGCATCGAGACCTGCAATCCCAGAACGTGATGATTCGCAACGGAGAAACCTTTCTCATTGACTTTCAGGGGATGCGTTTTGGAAACCCTCTTTACGATATCGGTTCCCTGCTCTGTGATCCCTATGTAAGTTTTTCCGAAGATGAGGTTGATAATCTGCTGTTTTTTTATTATGGATTGTCAGAACAAACCCTTAATTGGCCTGACTTCAGAAATGCTTTTTGGGAGGCTTCGGCGCAGCGCCTTATGCAAGCGCTTGGAGCTTATGGTTTTCTGGGACTGAAGAAAGGGATTAAGACATTCCTTGAGCATATCCCCTCAGGCCTGATGAACCTTCAACGTGCGACCTCACATACAACAACCCTTATCAGACTGCGGGAACTTACGGAAGTCTGCCAAAGACAGATCGAGCAGAACAATATCCTGTCTTCCCGATAGAGCTATTCCAATCCTGAATCAAAGATGATATCAAGGCGGCAAGGAAGAGGCGACGAGGCGTACTACATGGTACGTCGAGGAGACTGATGACGAAGCCAACGAAGATAGCGCTTTGATTCAGGATTGGAATTATGAAAGTTGACTTTAATGGGATACTCGTAGATAATTAAACAGTCAATGATTTAAAAACAGGAGGGCTCAATGAATAAAGAAGCGGTCATAGAAAAGATTAATGCTCGCGTGAAGGATGGCAAGATTGCCTGTATGCAGGCCTTCAAAATTGCTGAAGAAGAGAATATCTCTAAAAAAGAATTAGGTGAACTGTTTAATGAGATGAATATCAAAGTTGCAAACTGTCAGTTGGGCTGCTTCCCTTGATCATTACGCACTGAATCTACGGAAGATTAAAAAAACAACAGTGCAAGAAGATGGCAATTAAAAGCTGAGCGTAGATTCCCTTGCACTGTGTCCTCTGTCTTATACCCTACATAAGATACGGTTCCCACGTTTTTGCCGTTCTTTTAATATATCCTTCGGGAAGCCCCTTAACAATATCATTATGACCGGGGAGAAGGATGTCAACCTTCAATCCGGCAAGCGAATAAAGGGATTTTTTCAATTCTTCAGGATTCGCACCGAAGAGGTCAAAACGGCCTATGGCATTATCAGCATAGACTACGTCTCCCGGAATCAGCACTTCCAGAGAAGGGCTGTAAAGGGCTATACCGCCCATTGAATGCCCTGGTATATGTATTACTTCCCAGACCATGTTGCCTATCTCCAGGATTTCACCGCCTTCGAGCTTGCGTTCTACCGTCATGGTAAATGAGTCAGGTTTCAGACCGAACTGCATCTGGCACATGCCTTTAAACTCATTCATGCCGTATACGCTCCTGTCGTCGCCTTTTTCCAGTAAATCTGCTTCAAGTTTATGCACCCAGAGTTCGGCATGGGGAATCTGTTCTTTTATCTCGGATAAACATCCTATATGGTCTAGATGGGTATGCGTCATGATAATACGTTTGATTGCCGAAAGCTCAATCCCCATATCTTTTATAGACTGGATTTTATAGGCGCCCTTTCCTGTCAGCCCTGCATCAATAACCGAAAGGTCATTCGATGACGGGTCGCCTATCACATAGACATGGGAATCGGGAAGGAATGCATCCTGTCCCTGAATAAAATAAACTCCATTTATTACATTAGCCATGTATCACCTCATTTTAAGCTTTTTAATGTGCTATTTTACGTTGTTGCTTATGGCCCGGTCAAGGTAATTCTTCCTGCCGGCATTATCATTTATTCTTTTGGAGTTACAAAGGGTTTCGTGATATAATAGCCTCATCGGATAAATAAACTATCCTGCCTCAAACGGCGGGGCGTTAAAGACAAAAACTAAAAAGATCTTTTACGGCAGACTGCGGGGAATTTATCCTCCTCGATTAAAAAGAAGGTTATTAATGACAGAACAATCTGTGGTTGAAAAAATTATTAACAACATAAAGGCATCATGCAGTATGGATGACGGTCTTAATGCGTTTCAACAATTATCGAAAAACGATAAGGTAAAGTTCCTGACATCCTTGAAAGACATACAGGATGAAACTGCAGGCGCTTATCTCAATGCATTTTATGCCGCTGAAACAGATAAAGACATTCAGAAACAAATAAGGCGATCGCTGTTTATGCTTAAAACAATGGGGATGAAAATAAAAGAGCCCAGGGCAGCAGGTGAGCCGGTTTTAAAAAAAATTGAAGAAGTAAGAGAACACAGGGCTCTTATGTCAAATTACGACGTAGAGCATATGAGATTGATAATTGCATCCTATGAATTAAAGAAAAATAACTTCATATTTTTCAACGCTGCCCTGCATTTTTCCAATGGACTTTTTAAACTGATGAGCGGCCCCATTGATAAGACCGGCCTCAAAAATGTTATGATGGAACATTCCCGGGATACAAAGGGGAATATGGTTATGGTTGATATATCCCCCACGTATGCCGGTTATTTATTGGAAGAGGCTGCTGCCCGATCCGGCAAACACAAAGAAGAAACAAGCAGGTTGAATCATTTTATTACAAACATAAAGGATAGCGTAAGGAAACCAAAGGATATATACAACCTCATAATCCCGGGAACAACGCAATCTCTGCCTTTGGAAAAAATATTGCAGCATTCCGTATTCGACCCTTTTTCTCTTGAATGGAAAAACCTTGAAGAAGATAAAAAGGCGTATAACGATATCGGAGGGAGTGCAGCCATTATTCTACCGCCCTATATGGTTGAAGAAAAAAAACAGGCATTTATGGAAAAGCTTCTTGAATCGGAAGAAATAAAATCTAAAACCCCCCTGATAAAGAGGCTGCTGGAAGATTATGCGTATATTTTTCATGGACTCAAGGAATTTCCCTATTATAAGGGGCTCATGGAATGCCTTCAGGATAAGGATGCTCTTCAAAATACATTAACATATTTCCTTAAGAAGGTCCTGGACAAATCTGAAGTAAAACTGCCGGGCCTTATTAAAAGCCCATATGGGTAAATTTATTCCCAAAGACACCTTTTTCAAAAAGGCAAAACAGGACGGCTACAGAGCCCGAAGTGCCTATAAGTTGAAAGAGGCCCTTGATAAATTTCATATTATAAAAAAAGGGGATAAAGTCCTGGACATCGGGTGCGCACCCGGCAGTTTTATGCAGGTGATTTCCAATATAGTCGGGCAGGAGGGCAAGGTAATAGGTATAGATATACTGCCCCTGAAACCATTCAGTGCAAATAATACAATAACCGTTACATGCGATATCAGGAATATCAACATTAAAGATATCCTTGACGAGCATGCCATAGGGCATTTTGATGTTATTACCTGCGACATCGCGCCAAACTTGACCGGTATACGTGAAGCAGACAATAAGAATGTCGAGGAACTATATCATGCTGTCAACGATATCATGCTGGATGGGTTGAAAAAAGGCGGAAATGCCTTTTTGAAATTGTTTTTTTCCGATGTTTTCAGCGACATAAACAAGAATATGAAAGGGCTTTTTAAAAAAGTTACCGTATTCAAACCCATTGCATCAAGAAGCGCCAGCTCGGAAATTTACCTTGTATGCTTCGACAAGAAAAACAGTCCTGTACAACAGGATTAAGTATATAATATTATTATGCGATAATTATAATGAAAATGATTATGCAATTTTTTCAATTAATCAGGGGGAGGGTATGAAAACCGAGCAAAGCATATGGAAGGAAGATACCGGATGGTTGCCGCCGGTACATGCAGGGGAACTAAAAAATGATGCACAACTGGTCTTTGTGTTTGGTGCGACGGCAATTCTTGAAAACCTTAAAACCTTTCATGAAATAAAAAAAATATACCCTGAAGCACACATATTAGGTTGTTCAACTGCCGGAGAGATATGCGGCTCCAGGGTATACGATAACTCACTTGTTGTTACGGCGATACATTTTGAATCTACATACATAGAAGGCGGCAGAATAGCCCTGGAAGATGTGGGGAGCGGTTTTGAAGCCGGTGAGCAGCTTGCCCGCTCAATAGACAAGGAAAACCTGACCCATGTCTTTGTTCTTTCTGACGGGCTTAATGTAAACGGCAGCGAATTAGTAAAGGGGCTGACAAAGAACCTGTCCGAAGGGGTTACTATTACAGGAGGTCTTGCAGCAGATGGTGAACGCTTTGGAAAAACATTAGTATTTTGGGATGATATTCCGAAAAAAGATACAATCGCACTTGTCGGATTTTATGGAAACAATCTCAGGATAGGATATGGCTCTATGGGAGGCTGGGACCCCTTTGGTCCTGAAAGGTATATAACAAAATCAAAAGAAAATGTACTTTATGAATTGGATGGAAAATCTGCTCTGGAAATCTACAAGCTATATCTCGGCGAACACGCTAAGGGTTTGCCGGCCACAGGCCTGCTCTTTCCTTTAAGTATACGGACCAGAAGCGGGCAAACCGGGATAGTAAGGACAATCCTCTCAGTTGACGATGCAAACCAGAGCATGACCTTTGCAGGAGATATCCCTGAAGGGGCTTACGCGCGCTTTATGAAAGCAAATTTCGAGCGGCTTATTGACGGGGCTCACGGGGCAGCAAAAACGAGTTACGAGGCTATAAATTCCCGTTCGCCTGATCTGGCTGTTCTTATAAGTTGTGTAGGCAGAAAATTAGTCCTGAAACAGCGTACAGAAGAAGAGGTGGAAACTGCCGGCGATATCTTTGGAAACCACACTGCAATGGCAGGGTTCTATTCTTACGGGGAAATATCTCCTTTTATGCCTGGCGCACAATGTGCACTCCATAATCAAACCATGACCATTACCACGTTTTTTGAGGGGTAGTTAAGAAAATAGCGTATGGATAAAACAATAATGCACAGCCTGTTGAGACGTCAACTTAAAAAGTCTTTCGGCGACTCATTTGTAATCCCGGCAGAATGGCGGGAATTCATTGAATTGATTAATGATGCATATCAGGAATTTGATACGGATCGCGATATGCTTGAACGGTCGCTTGAATTAAGCTCGCAGGAACTTCTTCAGACAAATTCCGAAATGCGGGCAATTTTTGAAGCAATCCCGGACCTTTTTTTCCGCTTAGATGATACAGGCACCATTATCGACTGTAAGGCAGGCGATACTTCCGATCTCTATATTTCACGGGAAAAGCTTATTGGAAGCAAGATATATGAAATTCCCATAGAAAATATTGCAAATATTTTCAGGAGCGCGCTGGAACAGATAAAAGAAACAATGTCCACAGTCAATATGGAATACTCCATCATTTTAAACGGTAAGGACAACTTCTACGAAGCAAGGTTAATGCCTGTGCCGGAAAACCAGATCATTGCGATTATAAGGAATGTTACTGAACGGAAACAAGCTGAAATGGCGCTTTTTGAATCCGAAGCGAAGTACAGAAGCATAGTTGAAGAATCTCATTTTGGCGTCTTTATTGTTCGAAACAAGCTATTCAGGTTTGTCAATAAAAGGTTCTGCGAGATTTATGGATATGAATACGATGATCTTGTGGATAAGCTCGGACCAAAGGATTTTGTACTGCCCGAAGATTTGCCTCTTATCAAGGACGATATGGAAAAAATCAAGGAGGTGGGGGAAACTGCCAGGTTTAATTTCAGAATCAGTAATAAGTCAGGTGAAATACGGTCCATTAAAGCAACCGGAAGCCATATATTTTATAACGGGCAGTTGTCGTTTATCGGCACGCTCCTTGATATGAGCAAGGAAAAGGTGCTTGAAGAACAGCTCCTTCAATCGCAGAAATTAGAGACTGTCGGACGGCTTGCGGGCGGAATAGCACATGATTTCAATAATATGCTCGGCGTAATATTGGGCAACACACAGCTTGCAAAATTACATTCGTCGCCGGAAAACAAGATTTATGAGTATTGTTCAACAATCGAAAAGGCTACTGCCCGTGCATCAGACTTTGTAAAACAACTCCTTGCTTTCAGCAGCCGTCAGGTTCTTGAGCTAAAGGTGATTGATTTGGAAGAAGCTCTTGTAAGCTTTACAAAAATGATGCAAAGGGTAATTGGAGAGCATATCGATATGAATATGATTCTATCCCCTGAGCTCCCGAAGATAAAGGCTGATGTTACACAGATCAACCAGATTTTGCTTAATCTTGTGATAAATGCAAGAGACGCAATGTCTGAGGGGGGAAAATTAACATTAGAAACATATGCTGCGCAGATAAGCCGGGAATACTCAAGTTTTTATCCTGATTTAGAACCGGGGAATTATGTTGTACTTTCCGTTACGGACACAGGGTGCGGCATCCCCAGAAACAATATAAATAAAATCTATGAGCCTTTTTTCACAACAAAGACGGGTGGAAGCGGACTTGGACTTTCAGTTGTATATGGTATTGTCAAACAACATAAAGGTTTTATCAATGTTTACAGCGAGCCGGATATAGGTACTACTTTTAAGATATACATTCCGTCAATAGACGAGACCGGTGTGGAAAGTGAAGATAATGTAGAAAAATCCATAAAGGGAGGAGATGAAACGATATTTATTGTTGAGGATGATGAAGATATGAGAAAGATTGTCTCAGAAATCCTCCAGTCTCTCGGGTATAACATTATTATCGCTTCAAACGGAGAAGAGGCCCTTGAAATCTTTGCAGAAAGGCATGATGAAATTGATTTTGTCATGCTTGATGTTGTTATGCCGAAGCTTGGCGGCCGCGAGGTCTATGAAGGAATAAAAAAAATAAAACCCGATGTGGCCTGTCTTTTTGTAACCGGATATAGCCTCAATGGCAGCCAGACCGATTTTATCCTCGAAGAGGGCGTTGAAGTGCTTCAAAAACCCTATTCTTTTGAAGATATTGCGATTAAGATACGGGGAATCTTAGATAAGAGAAAAACAACACCGTGACAAGTTATAGCATTTCTTTTAGTTTCATATAATCAACCTTCCCTGTACCGAGCTTCGGAATCTCCTTTATAAACCGTATATCCTTGGGGCAGGCAAGCTCTGAGAAGCCTCTTGCTTTCAGCTTTTCCCTTGCGTTTTTTAATTCAATCTGTCCGTTGTTTGTAATAAGAATAAGTTTCTCACCCTTTATTTCATCCGCGATTGCCATGACGGCGATATCTTTGCGGTCGCCGAATTCTCTTATTAATGCCTCTTCTATGGCGGTTAATGATATCATTTCGCCGCTTATTTTAGAGAATCGTTTTAATCTCCCTACAATTCTGAAGAAACCATTCTCTGTTATTTCAACAATATCCCCCGTGTCGTACCAGCCCTGATCTTCGATGAGGTATTTCAGGTTTGCATTTTCATTCTTCAGATATCCCTTCATCATGTTTTTACCCTTCACGCAGAGTCTGCCCACATGACCGTTTTTGCTGTCTACACCTTCAACGGGAATGAGTTTATGTTCTATGCCGGGCAGCATTTTTCCTACTGTTCCATATTCATGCTCAATGGCATTGTTTATGCTTATGACGGGCGAGCATTCCGTGACTCCATAGCCGGACATTACACGGATGCCGTATATCTTAGTATATCTTTCAAAGACTGCGTCGCTTAGCGCCTCAGCGCCGCAGAATATGTAGCGCATAGCGTGGAAATCATAGGGGTGGGCTTTTTTGCTGAAACCGTTCAAGAATGTGTTTGTTCCCATTAAGATGGTGCAGCCCTGGTCGTAGGCAATCTCCGGTACTACCCTGTAGTGCAGGGGGCTTACATAGAGAAACACCTTTGCTCCGGCAAATATGGGCAGGATCGTCCCCACTGTCAGCCCGAAGCTGTGGAACATGGGAAGGGCATTCAAGAAATAATCGGTTTCTCTCAGATCTACTTTTGAGAGTGCCTGATGGATATTGGAAATAATGTTTTCATGGGAAAGGCAAACCCCTTTGGGCACGCCTTCGGAGCCTGATGTGTAAAGAATAACTGCTGTTTCTTTATGCTCATCAGGCAGGAACCTGGAAAATGACCCCGGATGTGCGCTTCTCCACAAACCGAGCAGCTTATCTCCAAGGTGGATTTCCTGTTTTAGATCATCTATGTAAACAAGTTTTTTCCCCTCAAAGACAGCATAATCGAGTTTTATGGTTTCCATAAACTTGCGCGACGTAATGATGACATTCAAATCGCCAAGCTCCATTGCATGTTTTAATGCCGCGAGCCCGCTTGAGTAATTGAGAAATACCGGAACCTTCCTGAAAAGCTGTAAACCCAAGAAAATCAATGCCGTTACCGCCAGGTTCGGCAGAAGTATGCCGATATTCTTATCAGGAAAGCGGGAAAAATGATTGCCGAGGATAAAAGCGCCGGTTAATGCCTTTCTATAGCTTACTTCAGTCTTTGCTGCATCTTTATAGAGTATCCTTTTAGGATATTTTTTACAGGCGCTGATAAATTCATATCCTAAAGTGGATGGTTTATTACGCGCCTCATAGGAGGTATTGCAAAGGAGATTATATATAATGGAGGCAGCCTCCTTTTTTCGGTTGCGGGGGAGCAGACCCTCAACATCGATAGGCGCGCGTACCTTTCCGATACTCATTGTTATCGGGGCAAAAATCTTTTTCTTTCCCTGTTTTTTTGAGAAGATTGTTGAAAAAGTATTTTTCAGGTTTATGGGAAGTATTTTTGCTCCTGTTTTATAAGCGGCAAAACCTGTACCTTCATAGATTTTCATGATGCCGCCTGTTCTTGTGATGCGTCCTTCAGGAAAAATGAGCAATGGCGTGCCTTGATTGACTTTTTCTATTACTCCTTTCAGCGAATATGGGCTCATGGAGTCTATTTGGATAGTATATGAATTTTGCATAAAGGGCTTCAGCAGTTTCTCCTGCGCCCTTATTTTGTCAACAACGATCTTGAATTTTAGATCCAGATAGGTCCAGATAATCAGTCCATCCAGCAAACTCTCATGGTTTGAAATGATAATCAACTTATCCGGATTCTCCGGTATATTTTCCCTGCCCTCAATTGTAATATTGTGAAAAAGCCGAAAATAGAGCCTGAATAGAGCCCTTGCACTTTTTTCTAAAATAATATTCATTTTTGTCTCGTTTATATATAGAACAGGATATTTTGTCAAGTTGATTTTGGAATTCTGAGTTTCCTGCCCTGTGAATCAACGATGCGGAAGATATCAAGCTGTCAGCCCCGGAGCGTTTTACTGCAACACTTGGGAAACAATTGCACTTACAGATTTATTGATACAACAAAATGGGGGGCTGGTTGCTACAAGGAAATTAATAACTGCCACATGAAATCTTTTTCCATTATATTGAAATGCCTGCTATTTATCCAGCACATCTCTCACCTTTTTAATCAGTTCGTCCTGCGAAAAGGGTTTTGCAATAAAGTCAACCTTTCCCTCCTCAACGCCTTTATCGATAACAATATCTCTTGTGTAACCGCTCATAAACAGAGCCTTGGTAAACGGTTTCATGACTCGTATGTCATCATAGGTTTCTCTTCCGTTTTTTTTCGGCATGACAGAATCGAGGATTACAAGGTCAAAATTCATGTACTCTTTGAACTTGTCTATGGCATCCTGCCCATCCGTAGCTTCAAAAACGGTGTATCCATGGTAGGAAAGCGTTTCTTTCATAAAAAGTCTTACATCTGTATCGTCTTCTGCAATGAGGATAGTCTCATATCCCCCCTTGATTGCATGGGGAAAGATCTTTTCTTCTTCTGCTGCTGCTATCTCTATTGCAGGCAGATAGACAGAAAAAGTTGTCCCTAGGCCAGGTTTACTGGATACATCAATATATCCATTATGCTGTTTCACAATACCATAGACTGTCGAGAGACCGAGCCCTGTCCCTTTGCCAAGCTCTTTCGTAGTAAAAAAAGGATCGAACATTTTTTCTTTCGTTGATTCATCCATGCCATGCCCGGTGTCAGTAACAGTCAAAAGGGCGTATCTTCCAGGGAAGCCGAACCCGTGGTGCTCTTTAAACCGGTTGTCCATATCGAAGGGTTTTATTTCAATATTTAGTTCACCCCCTTTCTTCATGGCATCCCTGGCGTTCGTGGCAAGGTTAAACAGTATCTGGTCAATCTGCGTTACATCAGCCATGATAATAATATCCTCGGGAGCGAAAGAAGTCGACAACTCAATATCCTCGGTAAGGAGACGTTTCAAAAGCTTCTCTGTCTCCTTGATACAGTTGTTGATACTTATGGGGGTAAGGGTGATAGGCTGCTTCCTGCTGAAAGTCAAAAGACTCCGGGTAAGGTTCGCTGCCTTTCGAGAAGAAGCAATTATCTGGTTGACATACCTCCTTAGGGGGCTTGATTCCTCCATGGCCGTCAAAAGGAGTGTCCCGAATCCGTTGATAGCGGTGAGGATATTGTTGAAATCGTGGGCAACGCCTCCTGCCAGGGTGCCGATGGCCTCCATTTTCTGGGCCTGCCGAAGCTCTGATTCAAGCCGCGCCTTTTCTTCTTCCGACTGTTTCCGTTGGGTAATATCTTCTACAGTAGCAAGGCAATACAAAAACTTATCATCTCTGTCATGCATAATATTGACAGTAACAGATGCCCACACAATCTCTTTGTCCTTTCGGATGTATCGCTTCTCCGTTCGATAGATCGGAATCTCTCCGCTGATCAGATCATTCACATGAAGCACATCATCGGCAATATGTTCAGGATGTGTGATATCTTTGAAAGTTATACAGGTCAGTTCCTGCTCTGTATAACCGAGCATTTTGCAAAAAGCTGCATTTGCCCTTACAAATATAAGGTCATCGCCGGTCATAGCCATACCGATCGGGCTTTCTTCAAACATTTTCCTAAACTGCTCTTCGCTATGTATTACTGCTTTTTCCACTCTTTTGTGCTCCGTAATATCTGTTGAAACACCTAAAACAGCATCATCCCCTGTCAAGGACAGAGTAAAGGGGATTTTTATTGTCTGTAGAATACGAATACTTCCTTTCGAATCGGTAATGTATTCTTCAGGTATTTCTTTAGGTTGACCACTGTCCATTACAAGCAAGTCATCTCTCAGAAAGTGGTCAACTTCATCCTTGTTGGGATTGAAGTCGCCATCGGTTTTTCCTGTAAGCTCTTCAACCGTAACCCCATAGGCATCTGCCACCGACTTATTGACAAGGATAAACCGCCCGGCCCGGTCCTTCGCAAAGATGAAGTGAGGGACAAGATCAATAACCTGACGCAGTCTTCTTTCGCTTTTCCGGAGTTCTTCCTCAGCCCTCTTGCGTTCATTAATGTCACGCAATAATCCCCTTATTCCAATCTGTTGTCCATTATCATCAATAATTAGACGTGCAGAAAGAGATGCCAACCGTTCTTCTCCATCCTTTCCTCTCAACAATACTTCATAATCATGGATGTAACCTTTTTCTGAGAGTTTTAAGAGCATTCGTTCTCTATCATTTGGATCAACATAAAAACTGGTAGTTGGTTTGCCGATTAAATCTTCTTTATTCCAACCTGTTAAACGGTGTAGAGAAGGAGACAGGGTTTTAATAATTCCTTCAGAATCAGTCTCATAATATAAATCTTCTATCGTCTCAAATATCTCTTTAAATTTTGCTTCGCTTATTCGCAGTTCCTTCTCTGCCTGTTTACGCTCGGTAATGTCAAGATGGGTTCCTATTATCGCAGGTTTTCCCAGATATGTGGTTCGGGAGCTATATACCTCGATATTTCTAACCTCTTTGTTTTTTGTGGTGACCCTGAATTCATAGTGGATTGATCCTATTTCCCCTGATATTCTTTTGCGTACATTCTCTTCCACCAAAGGCCAGTCTTCAGGGAAAACTATGTCTTTTACTGCTATTTTATCTATCATTTCGTCGATTTCATATCCGAGCGTCCGGGCAAGATTTAAATTGACATATTTGAATATACCGTCCTGCACAAGGTATATACCGGCAATGGATTTCTCGGAAAGGTCCTTAAATTTTTGTTCTGACTCCTGCAATGCTTTTTCTGCAAGCTTGCCTTCGGTTATGTCTACATTCAGGACAAAAATACCTTTTACAGCCCCTGATTTATCCACATCAGGTACATAGTTAACTTTCATCCATGATTCAACCTGTGAGACTATAAATATATTCTCATAGGACGTGGCTTTGCCTGATAGCGCGGCCTCAATGTAAGGCAGGGCAAACATGTAATTCTTCTCGCCTATAATTTCCCGGACCTGCCTGCCGATAATTGTCTCACGGGGCTTCTCAAAGAAATCCTCGTAATGCCTGTTTACAAACCGGTAACGCATATCCTCAGCATCCACATAAGCAATCAGGGCAGGAACGTTTTCTGCAATAAGATAAAAAAAGTTATCTTTTTCCTGCCATAAGTTTTCCTGTTGGACATCAGCAGATTCGGTCATTTCCATTTCCTCAATCCTTTTGTCTTAGTGAAGTCATGTCCTGAATCAATTCTCCATTTTTAATGGATATATTTTTCATCTGACCTTCCTATGACTGAAATAATGTCGAAAAAAAGAGCAAATTTGCAAAATAATATCTTTGTTAATGCTTGTCCTTTATTCACTAATTATCCTGTAATTTTAGCTGATTTGCAAGCGGTAATCCTAATGCTGAATTGCTTAATACCATTCAAATATTGTATATCGATCAAATACAATGGAAGCAATATTTCATCAACTATTGTATGATACCAAGTTGCATTCAAAAGCAGACCGAGGCGTCGACGAGGAGCCGACGTAGGCGTACGCTGTAGTACGTCGAGGAAAGCGACGAGGAGACAACGAAGGTAT